>OGFF01000096.1_pt1 | contig 127024 bp, 127 predicted proteins | sample 1570751 | NCBI WGS metagenome assembly OGFF01 (sample SAMEA2581951, study PRJEB24529) | metagenome | biome: Human gut stool | place: China | collected 2011 | reverse complement strand
GGCCGCGGCCGCCGCGTCGATCGCGGACGAAACGCCTGAAGGCTACTCGATCACGCGGCTTGCGAAAGAGCGCTACAACGTGCAGATCGATATCAATTCCTTCAAGGGCGCGAAGTTTGTCGCGTTCAGCGCCCAGACCCGCATGTCCGGGCTCGATCTCGGAGACCGTAGCATCCGTAAGGGTGCCATGTCCGCGATCAGCGCCTGGCTACGGCAGAAAGGGATGGCGCTTCCGAAAGAGGCTGAGCAGAAAGCGATCAGCATGGGCCGCCGCGGCGCGACCCCGCTTATCGTCGCTGAAAACGGCCGGGTTCTCGGTATCGTGGAACTGAAGGACGTGATCAAGACCGGTATCCGGCAGCGGTTCAATCAGCTGCGGAGCATGGGTATCCGGACTGTGATGCTGACAGGCGATAACCGCTATACGGCAGCCGCGATGGCAGCCGAGGCGGGGCTTGATGACTACGTGGGTGAAGCGACCCCGGAGGATAAGCTTCGGATCATCCGCCGCTATCAGGCCGAGGGGAAACTCGTTGCCATGACGGGTGACGGAACGAATGACGCTCCGGCGCTCGCGAAGGCGGACGTCGCGGTCGCGATGGGGAACGGCACGCAGGCCGCGAAGGAAGCCGGGAACATGATTGATCTCGACTCAAGCCCCACGAAGCTTCTCGACATTATCGATATCGGCAAGCAGATGCTTCTCACGCGCGGCGCGCTCACCACGTTCTCCGTGAGCAACGATATCGCGAAATACTTTTCCATTATTCCGGCCGCCTTTGCGACGACTTATCCTGAGCTTTCCGTGCTGAACGTGATGCATCTTTCGTCACCGGAAAGCGCGGTGCTGTCGACCGTGATCTTCAACGCGCTCATCATTCTGCTGCTGATCCCGGTCGCGATCCGAGGCGTCCACTACAAGGCTTCTTCCCCGATCAGGCTTCTGCGGCGAAATGTCGTGGTGTACGGTTTCGGCGGCCTGATTGTGCCGTTTGTGCTGATCAAGGCGATTGATATGGCGCTGGCCTATCTCGGGATCTTCTAGGAGCAAAGGCCATGGTTCTGAAAGCAGCGAAAAACGCGATCATCATCTTTCTCCTTCTCGGGATTGTCTGCGGTGTCGGTTACCCCGCGCTGGTCACCGTGATCGCTCAGAAAGCTTTCCCGGAGCAGGCGAACGGGTCGATCGTCTATAAGGACGGGAAACCGGTCGGAAGCCGCCTGATCGGGCAGGAGTGGACTCAGCCGAAGTACTTCTGGGGGCGCCCGAGCGCGATCCCGGGGGGCGCGAATAACGCCATGACGTCGACGAGCTCGAATGACGGTCCGACGAGCCCCTGGCTCATCAATAAGGTGCGCGACCGGGTTGCGGCGCAGCGTAAGGCGAACCCCGACGCGAAGGGACCGGTGCCGCAGGATCTCGCGACAACCTCCGCCTCCGGGCTTGACCCGGATATCACGCCCGAAGACGCGCTCTGGCAGGTGGAGCGCGTGGCGAAAGCGAGAAAAATGAAGAAGCAGGATCTCGAGAAGCTCGTGCACGATATGACTGAGGAGCCGTTCCTCGGTTTCCTTGGGGAAGAGCGCATCAATGTTCTCGCGCTCAACATGGAGCTTGACAGGCGAGCGGAGCAGATCCGGCAGAGCGAGAAGAGCGGCAAGAGCGGAAAGCGCCGCTAGACCGACTAAAAGACTGACAGAGAGGAGGCATGCACCATGAGAGACGATACCGAAGAGAGACCCGATCCGGACGCGCTTCTGGCCTCCATACAGAAGTCTGAGGATGAGAGCGGCCGAGGGAAGCTGAAGATCTTCTTCGGCGCCTGCGCCGGGGTTGGCAAGACCTACACGATGCTCACTGAGGCGAAGGCGCAGCTGAAGGCTGGGGTCGACGTTGTGGTGGGACTCGCGGAAACCCATGGCCGCGAGGAAACGAGTGAGCTGCTGGACGGCTTTGAGATTCTTCCGAAGCGGACCGTTCAGGGCCGCAGCAACCTTCACGAATTTGATATTGAGGCGGCACTGAAGCGCCACCCGCAGCTCCTCGTGGTGGATGAGCTCGCGCACTCCAATCTCCCCGGGAGCCGCCACGCGAAGCGCTGGCAGGATGTGGAGGAGCTGCTCGAAGCCGGGATCGATGTATACACCGCGCTTAATGTCCAGCATCTCGAGAGCCTGAATGACGTGGTGGCCGGCATCACCGGGATCACGGTCCGCGAGACCGTGCCGGACCGGATTTTTGATGAAGCCTGGGAAGTGCGGCTTGTCGATATTCCGGCGGACGAACTCCTGAAGCGGCTGGACGAAGGGAAGATCTATCTCCCGAATATCGCGGCACGCGCCGCGCATAACTTCTTCCGGAAGGGGAACATCATCGCGCTCCGCGAACTCGCGCTCCGCCGCACGGCGGACCGCGTGGACGCTCAGATGCGGGCGTATCGCCAGGAGAGCGCCATCGCGACCGTGTGGGAAGCGCAAGACCGGCTGCTCGTCGCGATCGGCACGAGCACCGACAGCGCGCGTCTCGTGCGTGAAACGGCGCGTCTCGCGAACCGCATGAAGGCTGAGTGGATCGCGGTCCACGTGGAGGATCCTTCGAGACCAGACAGTGAAGAGAAGAAGCGGGTATTCGATGTGCTGAATCTCGCCGGTCAGCTCGGAGCCGAAACCACGGTGCTTTCAGGGAGCGATCCGGTCGCGGTGATCGCGGAGTACGCGCGGCGCCGCAATGTGACGAAGATCGTGCTCGGCGCGAAGCCCCGCTCGAAATTCGCGATTTTCCGCGCGGGGGTCGCCGATAAGCTTCTTACCCGATACCCGGATCTCGACGTGGTGCAGATCGCGCTCGAGGATTCCAAGACCCGCGAGCGCTCGAAGTGGCTGAATGGTGAAGGGAACGCCCCGGCGATCAATTACCTCTGGGCAACGATCGCCTGCGTGGCGACGCTTGTCGCCACCGCGTTCCTGCTCTCCATCTTCGAGCCTGCGAACGTCATCATTCTGATTCTTCTGATGGCGGTCGCGGTGGGCGCCGTCTGGGGCTGCGGGCCGGCCGCCTGGGCGGTGTTCCTCGCGGCGCTCGCGTTTGACTTCTTCTACGTGCCGCCGATTCTGAAGTTCACGACGAATAACACGCAGTACATCTTCACTTTCTTCCTTGTCCTCATCACGGCGGTCTATGTCGGTCTGATGTCAGGGAAGCTGCGCCGCGAGGCGGATCTCGCCTGCGTGCGTGACTTCCGGAGTTCCGCGGTGGCGGAGCTCGCGAAGGAACTCACGAAGTCGATCACGGTGGAACAGGTGGCGGAAGTGGTGCAGCGTCATCTTTCGCCGCTCCTTCAGGCCGATATCTCGCTTGGGTTCCCGGATCACGATGACCGGCTGAGCTTCAAGTCGAAGAAACTCCCCGATATTGAAGTGGCGCAGTGGTCTTACGACCACTCGCAGGAAGCGGGGCTTGGAACGATGACACTCTCAGCCGCGAAGGAACGGATGATTCCGCTCCTCACGAGGCGGCGCTGCTGGGGTGTGATGGCGCTCAGTCCGACCGGTGCCCTGACGTTGGAGAACCCCGATACAAAGCGGCTGCTTGACGCCTGCGCGGTGCAGGTCGCTCAGACCATAGAGCGAATCGAGTACTCAAATATCGCGAAAGACGCGATGATCCGCGGAGAAGCCGAGAGGATGCGCGCGACGCTGCTTGGCGCCGTGTCCCGCGATATCAGCCTTCCGGTGAACTCGATTCTGAAGACCACGGAGAAACTCCTCCCTGAGCTGCTCGGGAGCCCGTACTCCGCCGCGGTCTCTTCTATTCAGGGGCAGGCCGCGCTGCTTCGCCGTCTCACCGGGAACCTGAAGGAGATGGCGCGGCTGCAGGCCGGGAACGCGGAACTCGATCTCGCGCAGACCGATATCTCGCAGCTCATCACGGAAGCCGCGGGACAGTTCTGGAGCATTGATTCCGGGAAGACGATTCAGACGGATGTGTCCTCTGATCTCCCGAAGGTCCGGATCGACCGGTCGCTTATCATGCGGGCGCTCGAGAACCTGATCGATAACGCGGAAAAGTATTCCCCGAAGGGAACGCCGGTTGAGATTTCGGCTCAGGGGAAGAATCATGGGGTCGAGATCGTGGTGCGGGATCACGGAAAGGGCATTCCGCAGGGCATCAAAGCCTTCGCGGCTGAAGTGGCGGCAGGGGAGGCCACCTCTGCGCCTCCCGCGGAAAGCGGGGAGCGGAAGGCGGGGCTTGGGCTCGCCCTGGTACGCGTGATCGCAGAGGCGCATCACGGGAAGGTGTCCGCCGCGAATATGCCGGACGGAGGCGCGGCGGTGAAACTCTGGCTTCCGGAGCAGGGGCCTGAGAAGGCGGCCTGAGAAAGCCAAAAATAAGGGCGATCCGACGGATCGCCCTTTTTTTTACCTCTGGGGCAGCGGTGCCCTGGGTGTCAGATGTCAGTCTTTGCGCCCGCAGACCGCGGTGGCAATGTTCGTGAAGACTTCAAAGCCCGGCTTCAGGTTCACCGTGTCCTGGATATCGAAATCCGGACGGTGGTGCCCCTTGTTCTCGCAGCCAAAGAGGAAGAAGCCCGGGTTCCCGCCATGCTCCGCGACCCGGCGCATGAAGAGCGTGCAGTCTTCGGATCCTCCGCAGTGGTGGATATCCTCCACGGTGACACCGGGAACCGCCTCAGCCGCTTTCCGCATCGTCTCCATGGCCTCCGGCGTTGTGACGAGCGTCGTTGCCTGACCGGTCTTGATGAGGTCATACTTCACGCCGAGCATGTCGGCCGCGCCTTTCACCACTTCTTGAGCGCGGGAGAACATGAATTCGTTTGCTTCATGCGTGGAGCCGCGGACCTCGCACTCCATGTGAGCGTGAGCCGGCGTGATGTTGCGGCCTTCACCGGCGTCAAGACGGCCGACGGACACCCGGGTGTCGCCTTCTGATGTGCGGGAAATGGCGTTCAGCATGATCGCGGCGTTCGCGGCGGCAAGGAGCGCGCTGCGGCCGGCCTCAGGCTTTGCGCCGGCGTGAGACTGAATACCGGTGAAATTCACATCGAACTTCGTGGTCGCGAGGTAGCCGTCCGCGCAGAGCTGGATATGGCCGGTCTTCGCGGTGACACCGACGTGAGCACCGAAGAACCAGTCGACATCATCAACGACGCCGGCTGCCACCATGGCGCCCGCGCCTCGCGTCCCTTCTTCAGAAGGCTGGAAGATCAGCTTGATGCGGCCGCAGAGCCGATCCTTGTTATCCGCGAGCCAGTGCGCAACACCGAGGCCGACCGCGGTGTGGGAGTCGTGGCCGCAGGCGTGCATCTTGCCTTTGAAGGTCGAGGCGAAGCCTTCACGCGCGGGCAGATGGTCAGAAGCGGGATCCGTGATCTCCTGAATCGGGAGCGCGTCCATATCGTGACGGAAGGCGAGCGTCGGACCGGGGCGGCCGGTGTCGAGAATACCGACGCAGCCTGTGTAGCCATCCATGCGGCTGAGGAGCTCCTCCGGAACACCGGCCTCACGGGCACGGGTGATGGCTGCTTCAACCGCTTTCGGATCACGCCCGAGAACCGCGTCAGGATTCACCACTTCGCGTCCGAGATGAATTTCAAAACCGAGTTCGGTGAGTTTCTTCGCGACGATCGCGGTGGTTTCGAATTCTGTCCAGCCAAGCTCCGGACGCTTATGAATACGGCGCCGGGTTTCGATCATTTCGGGTACGTAGCGGTCAAATGCATCTGCCATCTTCGAGTCTCCTTCCAGTTGAAATTCCGGTGAAACCGCCGGACTGAAGCGGATCTAGTGTCCGCGTATCAGTCTGTATTGTGACGTCTGCTGTTTAAAATAACGGGTAAAACCGAAGTCATGTATATCTTTTGCAGCGGAAGTCCGGACGATATCCGTATACTTCGGGCGAAAGGAGAGGAGGGAAGATGGGTAACGGCGTACCGCTTTACGAAGCAGCGAAACGGAAGATCCTGAAGCGTCTGGAGACACGCGAGTGGCTTCCCGGGGCGAAGCTGCCGCCTGAAGGCGAGCTCTCGCGCGAACTCGGAGTCAGTGTCGGAACGCTTCGTCACGCGGTGGGGGAACTCTGCGACGAAGGCATTCTCTGGCGGCGCCAGGGCTCTGGCACCTATGTCCGGTCCTATCGGGACGGAGGCGCGGGCTTCTGGAACCGTTTTCAGCCTTTCCAGACCCGGGATGGGATGCCGATGATCATAGTGGACCGAAAGGTTCTGTTTCTGGAAACCATTCCCGCGGGAGACGAGTTCTCTGTCCGTCTTCGTCTGAAGAAAGATGACCCCGTGATTCATGTGCTCCGTCACCAGATCGATAAAAACGGCGAATTTCAGGGGATCGATGAGCTTTATCTGCGGGGAGACTATTTCAAGGGGCTGACATTCGAGCGGTTTGATAAGAATCTGGAGCCGGATGAATCGCTCTACAGCTTCTACGAGCGGGAGTTCGGGGTTGAGATTGTGGAGACCTCGAACTTTATTGCCTGGGATATCGGGACAGAGGAACTCGCGAAGCGCCTTCTCGCTCCGAAAATCGCCAATATGCCGCTGATTTTCTATAAACGGGTCTCGAAGACCTATGGACATATTCCGGTGGAGTGCCGTGTTATCCGGGGAAAAGCGTCTGATGTCCAGCTCTCGTTTGATATCACGAGATAAATGTCTGAAGGGTACGGGAAGCCTGGCCGCGGAATGCGGCAGAGCGGAAGAGAATGGGAAAAATCAGATGGTGCCCGGGGAGGGACTCGAACCCTCACGATGTTTAGTCGGCGGATTTTGAGTCCGCTGCGTCTACCATTCCGCCACCCGGGCAATGTGACAATGCATGATGCAAAGACGTCATATTATGCCAAAAAAGGTTTCTCTTTGGTCCAAACCGCAAAAAAAAGGGGGCGGCCGTCTGTCCACGCCGCCCCTAAAAGAGATACCTGAAAACCAGCAGAGAGGAGAAGCTCTGCCGATCCAACTGCTTAACCAGTCCCGACCCCGTGGAACTGATGAGCCAAATACTATCACCAATTGAAAATAATTCTCATTTAACGTTTGAGAAGATTTGACATCTGTCAAATTTACGTCTCTCTCTGCCGAAATCTGCCCACTGCGTATAATTCCACGTTTCCTTTCTTTATCTGGCCAGTCAAGCCATGACAGAACAATATCTATCTGATTTTGATTTCGATCTTCCCGAAGAACTTATTGCCCAGTTTCCGCTGGAACAGCGCGACAACTGCCGGCTGCTGCATGTAGTGCCTGAGGGCGGATACGAAGATCTCCTTTTCCACGACATCAAGAAGCTCCTCCGCCCGGGCGATCTCCTCGTCATGAACAACACGTTCGTGATCAAGGCTCGTCTCCGCGGTCACAAGGCCACGGGCGGCGCAGTTGAGGCTCTGATTGAGCGCGTGACCGGAGAGAAGAGCGCGATCGCGATGATGCGCGCGAGCAAGTCCCCGAAGGCGGGGACGGAAGTGATTTTCGAGAACCACGAGGGTGAGAAGCTCCCGGTGAAGGTGGGTGAGCGCGAGGGCGAGTTCTTTGAGCTCGAGTTCCCGGATGCTGTGCTGCCGCTTCTTGATAAGTTCGGCAGCACGCCGCTGCCTCCTTATATTGAGCGCGACGCGAACGCGAAGGACGAGTCGACCTATCAGACGGTTTACGCGAAGATCCCGGGCGCGGTGGCCGCGCCGACCGCGGGTCTGCACTTTACGCGCGAGCTCCTCGATGAACTGAAGGCAGAGGGGATCGACGAAGCGTATGTGACGCTGCACGTCGGCGCCGGCACCTTCCAGCCGGTCCGTGAGGAGAAGCTTTCTGAGCACAAGATGCACTCCGAGTGGTACTCGGTGTCGCCTGAAGTGGCGGCAAAGGTGAATGAGACGAAGGCGAAGGGCGGCCGCATTGTGGCGGTCGGCACCACGTCGCTCCGCACGCTTGAAGCCGCGGCAGTGGCTCCGGGCCGGATTCAGTCCGGTGCCCGCGATACGACGCTCTTTGTGACCCCGGGTTACAAGTTCAATACGATCGACGCTCTGATCACGAACTTCCATCTCCCGAAGTCGACTCTCGTGATGCTCGTTTCCGCCATCGCGGGCCGCGAGCGGATCCTTGACGCGTACCGTCACGCGATTGAAAACAAATATCGGTTTTTCTCTTACGGGGACGCCATGTTCCTCGAAAATGCCCCCCAGGCCAAATAACGGAGGACACGCCCGTGGCGCTATCTTTTAAAGTTCTGAAAACGTCGGGCAAAGCCCGCCGCGGTGAACTGCACCTGAATCACGGCGTCGTGCAGACGCCGATCTTCATGCCGGTCGGCACCTGCGGCACCGTGAAGTCGATGACGCCGGAGGAGCTGAAGGACAACGGTGCCCAGATCATTCTGGGCAACACCTTCCACCTCTGGCTCCGTCCGGGGCTTGAAGTGGTTGGGCTCCATAAGGGGCTGCATGACTTCATGCACTGGGATCGTCCGATCCTGACCGATTCGGGCGGATTCCAGGTCTTCTCGCTTCGCGGTATCCGGAAGATCACCGAGGAGGGCGTGAAGTTCGCCTCCCCGATCGACGGCCGGCGTCTTTTCCTGTCGCCTGAAGAGTCGATGCGGATCCAGACTGTGCTGAATTCCGACATCGTGATGCAGCTTGACGAATGTACGCCGTACGAAATCGACGGCAAGCCCGCGACTGAGAAGCAGGCGGAGGATTCGATGCGCATGTCGCTTCGCTGGGCGAAGCGCTGCAAGGACGAATTCAACCGCCTCGGGAACCCGAACGCGCTTTTCGGCATCGTTCAGGGCGGCATGTATAAGCACCTGCGCGAAGAGTCGCTTCACGGACTCGTCGATATCGGTTTTGACGGCTACGCGGTGGGCGGCCTCTCGGTCGGAGAACCGAAGGCTGAGATGAACCGGATCGAAGAGGAGATCGTGAGCCAGCTCCCGGACGACAAGCCCCGCTACCTGATGGGTGTCGGTACGCCTGAGGATCTGGTTGAAGGCGTCTCCCAGGGCATCGATATGTTCGACTGCGTGATGCCGACCCGGAACGCGAGAAACGGCTGGCTCTTCACCCGCTACGGCGACGTGAAGATCAAGAATGCGAAGTACATCAAGGACCTCGCGCCGCTCGATGAAAGCTGCGACTGCTACACCTGCCGCAACTACGATCGGTCGTACCTCCACCACCTGCACAAGGTGGGTGAGATTCTCGGAGCCCGTCTGAATACGATCCACAACATTCACTTCTATCTCACGCTGATGGCTGAGATGCGCGACGCGCTCGAGAAGGGAACGTTTGAGGAGTGGAAAGAGCAGTTCTACCGCGACCGCGCCCGCGGCGTCGGCTGACGCTCCGCACTCTGAAGGGCCTCCCCGGCTGGCACAGCGGGGAGGCCTATTCCTTTATAATCAGCTGATTGATTTCCGGCCGGGGGACTGTACCCTTTTCGGCTAATGAATAAACAAGGACTTGAGACCTCATGTTTCTGATTTCTGATGCTCTCGCGGCGGACGCCGCAGCCGGCGGTGCTTCCGCCGCTCTTATGCAGTTCCTGCCCCTCATTCTCATCATCGTCGTTTTCTGGCTCTTCCTGATCCGCCCGCAGCAGAAGCGCGCGAAGGAACACCAGAAGATGGTCGAAGGTCTCAACAAGGGCGATGAAGTGATGACCGCCGGCGGCATCATGGGCAAGGTCGCTGATCTCGACGAACAGAACGTCAAGATCCAGATCTCGACCGTCGAAGGCACCCCGGTGACGATCGTCATGGCCCGTCAGACCATCGCGAACGTGCTCCCGAAGGGAACCGTCAAGTTCTGAGAAGCCGGTTTCGCGCAGGACAGATTTATTGAGGAAGCCTTTCCGGGCTTCCTGAGGCAGGCCCTGCTCACGCTGGATACAGCGCCCGAGCGGGTCTGCATTATTCTTTATGCCCGGCTTATCAGGCCGGGTTTTGGGTAGTCAAGATGAATCGTTATCCCATTTGGAAATACCTCATCATCCTGTTTGCCCTCGTCATCAGTATTCTCTACACGATCCCGAACTTCTTCGGCGAGTCGCCTGCTATTCAGGTCTCTCCCGGAAAGGCGACGGTGAAGGTAACGGATGCCACCATGGCGAAGGTTGAGGACGCGCTGCGATCCGCAGGAATCAAGCCTCAGGCCGTCCACCTGGATGCCGGCAGCCAGCAGTCGAGCGCCAGCGTCCGCGTGCGTTTCGGCGTGACGGACTCCGAGCTCCAGCTTCAGGGCCGTGAGGTGCTGGAACGGGCTCTGAACCCGGATCCGACGAACCCGGATTATGTGATCGCGCTGAACCTCGTGCCGAACACTCCGGAATGGCTCTCGGCGATCGGCGGCAAGCCGATGTACCTCGGTCTTGACCTTCGCGGCGGCGTGCATTTCCGTCTCGAAGTCGATATGAAGGCCGCCATTCAGAAGCGTATTGACTCGAACGCGGCCGATATCCGCACGCAGCTCCGCGATAAGGACATCCGCAATAACGGCGTTGACCGCTCCGGCGACACGATCGTGATGCAGTTCCCGGATGAGAACTCCCGCGATAAGGCCTTCGATCTGATCCGCGGCACCGATCCGGATCTCGCGCTTGAAGACCGTCAGGACGGCGGCAACTATCAGATTGTTGCCCGCATGACCGATAAGGCGATCCGCGACGTTCAGGACTACGCGATCAAGCAGAATATCTCCACGCTGCATAACCGAATCAATGAACTCGGCGTTGCGGAGCCTGTGATTGCCCAGCAGGGCGCGACCGGCATTGTGGTTGAGCTGCCGGGCGTGCAGGATACGGCGAAGGCTAAGGACATTCTCGGCCGTACGGCAACGCTCGAAATCCGCATGGTGGATGACACGCCTGAGGCTTATACCCAGATGGCATCCGGCACGGTTCCGTTCGGTGACGAGGTCTTCACTGACCGCGAGAACCACCAGGTGCTCGTCCGCCGCCGCGTGCTGCTGACCGGTGAAAACCTTCAGGACGCACAGCCGGGCTTCGACTCCCAGACGCAGGAACCGACCGTGAATCTGACGCTCGACAACAAGGGCGCCCGGATCTTCAAGGAAGTGACCCGCGATAACGTCGGCAAGCGCATGGCGATCATCCTCTTCGAGAAGGGACACGGCCAGGTGGTGACGGCCCCAGTGATCCGTCAGGAAATCGGCGGCGGTCACGTGCAGATTTCCGGCGCGATGACGACGATCGAAGCGACGGATACGGCTCTGCTGCTGAGAGCCGGTTCACTCGCGGCTCCGATGGAAATCGTGGAAGAACGACTTGTCGGCCCGAGCCTCGGCCAGGCAAACATTGCCGCGGGCTTCAAGGCGTCGATCTACGGCTTCATCGTGGTGTCGATCTTCATGATGATGTACTACGAGGTGTTCGGCATCATTTCAGCGATCACGCTGCTTTTCAACGTGATCCTGATTGTTGCCATCCTCTCGATGCTGCAGGCAACACTCACGCTGCCGGGTATCGGCGCTCTCGCGCTTTCAATCGGTATGTCCGTCGACTCGAACGTGCTGATCAACGAACGTATCCGAGAGGAACTGAGAGCCTGGAGGACGCCTCAGGTGGCTATCAAGGAAGGTTATGACAGAGCCTTCGCGACGATTGTGGACTCGAACGTGACGTCTCTCATCGCCGGTATCGCTCTGCTGATCTTCGGCTCCGGTCCGATCCGCGGTTTCGCTGTGGTGCACTGTCTCGGTATTCTGACCTCGCTCTTCACGGCGGTGTTTGTCTCCCGCGGTCTTGTGAATCTGGTCTATGGCCGTCAGAAGCACCTGAAGAAGATTCACATCGGCAAGATCTGGCGCCCCGACCCTCCCAAGAAGGTTGCCGGCACCGGGTCCGCGGGTAAATAACCGAACGGATCAAGGAGATAAATAATGGAATTTTTCCGCATTCGCCGAACGATCCCGTTCATGCACTATTCGCTGTACCTGAATATTGCATCGGTCATCATGTTCTGCCTCGCTGTGTTCTTCCTTGCGACGAAGGGGCTTGCCTTCTCGATTGAGTTCACGGGCGGCACGAACATTGAAGTGACGTATCCGAGCGCTGCTGACACGGATCAGATCCGAAAGGTTCTGGCTGAGAAGATCTCGCCTGAGGTCTCCGTGCAGAACTACGGTACGGCCAAAGACATCCTGATCCGCGTGCCGCTGAAGGGAAATGAAACCTCCGGCCAGCAGGCGAAGCAGGTGATGGATATTCTTTCCGCCCAGACTCCGGGCGTGAAGCAGCACTCCGTCGAGTTTGTCGGTCCTCAGGTGGGCAAGCAGCTCGCCACTGACGGCGCCACCGCTCTCGCGCTTGTCTGCTTGGGCATCATGATCTACCTTGCGTTCCGGTTCGAGTGGAAGTTCTCAGTCGCCGCCGTGATCGCGAATATGCATGACTTGGTGATTGTTGCCGGTCTGTTCGCGTTCTTCCAGTGGGAGTTCTCACTGCAGGTGCTGACCAGTCTGCTCGCCGTGCTCGGTTACTCGGTGAACGAGTCCGTGATTATTTTCGACCGAGTGCGTGAGCACTTCCGGACGATGAGAAAGGCGAGCACGGTTGAGGTGATTAACTCAGCTATTACCGCGACGATTTCCCGTACGGTGATCACCCATTCCTCAACGCTGTGCATGACGCTGTCGATGTATTTCTTCGGCGGCCCGGCGCTGCACTACTTCGCTCTGGCTCTGACGGTCGGTATCTGCTGCTCGGTTTACTCTTCCGTGTTCGTTGCGGCCGCTATCGCCATGTACCTGAAGGTGAAGCGTGAAGACCTCGTGCACAAGGTGAAGAAGGCTGAGATTTCCGAAATGGTTCCGTAAGGAATCCGCTTTCTGAAAGACTCTGATCTTCAGATTCCCGGTCTGGTTTTTCCAGCCCGGGAATTTTTTTACCCGTAAGGCGGCAGGAAGCGGACCCCGGAGACGGATATCCGCCGAACCCGGGATTGGCGCGGCGGAGAGCCCCCTTTGAGGGCGGAAAGAGCGCGGAGCAGGGGAGGATTAAGGTTTGGTCAGGCAGGAGGTCCCCTGAAGCCGTCTGAACCCGATTGCTTCACGTTTTGAAGGAAGGGGGCGAGGCGGTGCTCCTGATGGAGGCATCAAAAAAGCCGCTTTCCGGATTGGAAAGCGGCTAAAAGGAAAGAAGACTTCGTAAGGAATCAGGACTGCTTTCCGGATTCCTCATCAGGCTTCACTTCGACCGCGTCCTTCACATCCGACGCGGCGGCTTCGTGCACGGTTTCGGCGGCGGCCGCTGTGGCAGCGGCAGCACCCGCGACAGCCGCTTCAGCGGTGCGGAGGATATCCGCGAAATACCCATCCATCTCAAACGAGAGGCGTTCGGAGCGGATCCGGATCCCGATCGTATCCCAGAGGATCAGAAGGAGACGCGGGATCAGCACGACAACGCCGTAGAGAATGAAGAGACGCGGGAGCCAGGAGGCAGCGGGCGCGAAAGCGGCAGCCGCGGCGGCTGAGGTTGTAGCGGCGTCCTGCAGACGGTCGAGACGCATCGCGGCCACCGTGTTCACGTCCGGCAGCGGGCCGAGATTCAGTGCCGCGGGGATCCAGCCAAAGAGGGTATTGAAGATATCGCAGACGTTATCCGGCGAATTATGCAGCCCGACGATATCCCAGCCGATCAGATAGTTGTGGCCGAGACCCCGGACGATGATGCTGGAAATCACGCCGGCCGTGAAGGCGAGGAACGCCCAGTGCAGAATGCGGGCGATGCGGAACTGGGAGAGTCTCAGAACGGTTGGAGTCCAGATTTTCAGGAACGCCTGACGGATACCGGAGGTGATGATCTTCGGGGCGAAGAGTCCATCGGAAAGTTTTGCGAGTGTCGTGCGGAGCGGGAATTCGATATGACGGCGCCGGACAATGCTTACGAGCCCCAGGATGATGAGCGCCGCGTAGAGGAAGAGGCTCCACCCGAAGATAAAGAGATAGATCGGTGAAAAGAGATTGATCTCCGCGCCGGTTGAGAGGAACCGTTCACCGAAAGCGCCGAGCAGGTAGGAACCGAGAATGAGGCAGAGCGCGACAAGCGATCGGGAGCCGTAGTTCAGCTTCATCGTGAGAAGCGTCGGGGAACGTTTCGACATCCGGGAGAAGGCGAGCGCGGCGCGCTTCTGGATGAAATCCGACGCCTTGGAGCCCGGAGTGGTTTCCCGGCTCAGCTCCGCGGTGATCTCTTCAGCCTCGGTTTTGGACCAGTACTTGCCGCCCGCATCCGAGGTTTCGATTGCCTTCACGAGACTCACCATCCTTGCTGTGTTGTAGGGATAGCGGAGTTTTTTCAGTTTGCTTTCAGAGAACAAAGCCATTCTTCGGTTGCCTCAAAAGAAATAAGGTTCCGTACGGTCCGGGCGTGAGCCTCAGACCGTATGGTCAGCAGCTCGATTTTATCAGGATTGCCCCGCGGTTCTGCCTTCTTTTAGCGGCGGAATCAATCCAGGGAAACGGGGCTCTTCCTGGCACCTCAGGTTATTTTTTCAATCCTGAACGGAAAGCCGCAAGAAGCGCTTCTGATGCGGCGCGGGGGTCCGCGGTGCCGCAGATTGCCGAAACGACCGCGATGCCGTCCGCTCCGGCCGCGGCGAGAGCCGCGGCGTTATGGATCTTCACGGAGCCGATCGCGACAACCGGGCAGGGTTTCACGGCAGCGAGAGCGGCAAACCCCGGGAGCCCGAGAGGCGCGGCTGCGTCGGGTTTCGTGGAGGTGCTTTCGATCGGACCGATACCGAGATAGTCGACCACGCCGGCCGCGGCGAGGCTGCGGCTTGCCTCAAGCTCCGCCGCGTTTGAGACCGAGAGCCCGATGATCGCTTCCGGCCCCATGAGGCGCCGAGCGTCTTCTGCCGGGAGGTCCTTCTGTCCGACATGAGCGCCGGCCGCGCCGATTGCCATCGCCACATCCACCTGATCATCTACGACGAGCGGCACGCCATAGGGCGCAAGTGCGCGGATCAGAGCTCGTCCGCAGGCCGCGAGCTCCCGCTTCTTCCAGTCCGGAGCCCGGAGCTGGATAATGCCGGCCCCTCCCTGGGCAGCAGCGACCGCGGTGGACACCATGCCGTCCGCGCCTCCGCAGAGTACGGGGTCCAGCACCAGGTAAAGCGACAGATCAGGGAGCGCCATCAGACGGCCTCTTCAAGAAAGTTTTCGGGCTGCAGCGTATAGAGCGCGTCGAGGTAAGCGTCGTGGAAGGAACCCGGGCCCCGGGAGGCGTTCCCGGCGATTTCCGCGGCCCGTTTCACGAACTGACAGCAGGCGATGGTGGCGACCAGCGGATCCTCCGCTTTCGCGGCGAAACCCGCGGTCAGCGCGGAGAGCGAGCATCCGGTGCCCACCACGAGCGTCGCCATGACGTTGCCGCCCACCGCCGCGAGCACGCGGGTACCGTCAGTCGCGTAGTCCGTTTCGCCTGACACGCAGACGATGCCGCCTGATCTTTGGGCGAGCGCCTTGGCGGCGTCGAGCGCCGAGCGGCTGGAGTCGAGTGAGTCGACGCCCTTGTACTGATGGGCAAACCCGGCGCAGGCGAGAATTTCAGAACCATTTCCCCGGATCACGGTGGGCCTGAGGTCAATCAGATCGGAAATCAGATCATCTCTCCAGGCGGTGCCGCCCGCGCCCACGGGGTCGAGTGTCCAGGGCTTTCCGGCTTCAGACATCGTCGCCGCGGCGAGCTTCATGCCCCGGCTGTTTTCTTCGGAAGGTGTTCCGACATTGCAGAGCAGAGCGTCCGCAGCGAACTGAGCGAAGGCTGCGGCTTCTTCCGGAGCCGGCACCATGGCCGGGGACATTCCGGCTGCCAGAAGCACATTGGCCGTGATTTCCTGTACGACGTCATTTGTGATGCACTGCACGAGCGGTCTCTGGGCGCGGACCCGCGAGAGGGCCGCCGCCACTGCCTTTGGGGAAATCGCCTCAATAGATGAATCCGTCATTTCGTCTCCGAAAAAAGCTTTTGGAAAGAGCATTTACTGTGTATCGCACTTTACCCCGAAAGTGGGATAGTGTCACCGGAATAAGCCGTGCTGATTCAGTGGAGTACTGGTATTCTTTTCAGAATTACATGGATACCTTTCCTTCGGGAACGACCCCCCGCGGGAAAAACGATAAGGAAAATCAAAGAATGGCTTTTCTGGTGAAAATTTCCGGAACCGATGTGTCTTTTCCGGCTGAGAAGGGCGAGCGGATTCTGGATGCCGCCGAGCGCGCTGGCTATGACATCCCTCACGCCTGTCGCAGCGGTTTCTGCGGCTCCTGCTCCGCTAACGTTGTCTCTGGCGACTTCATCACGTATGCCCCGGGCAGCAAGGAAGGCGTGCCGTCCCACGGTCCGAAGATTCTGACCTGCAGCACGGAAGCCGCGAGTGACGTGGAAATCGCCGTGCAGATCAAGAAGCTCGTGCGCAACATCCCCGTTACGGTTGCCGCGATGGACCGTGTGGCCCCCGATGTGATCCGCCTCGTGCTGAAGGCCGATTCCGGCAAGCCGATCGAATTCATCCCCGGACAGTTTGTCGACATTCTTCTGGAAAACAAGGAACGCCGCAGCTATTCGATCGCCTGCGATACGCCGGCTGAGAATGGCCTTGAGCTTCACATCCGCCACGTCCCGGGCGGTCTCTTCACGGACCGTCTCTTTGGCGTCAAGGGTGAGCCGATCCAGGTTGGCACGAAGCTTGAAATCGCCGCTCCCGCGGGCGACTTCCGCCTGCATAAGCGCACCCCGCACGATATCCTGATCCTCGTGACGGGCACGGGCTTCGCTCCAGCGAAGGCGATGATTGAAAACTTCATCAAGCTCCCGAGCGCCAAGCCTCACCAGGTTTATCTCTACTGGGGCGGCCGCCATAAGGTCGACCTCTACATGGATGAGCTCTGCCGCAAGTGGGACGCCGAGCACGAGTGGTTCCACTACTGCCCGGTGCTCAGCCGCCCGGACGAGTCCGAAGGCTGGACTGGCCGCGTGGGTCACGTGCAGGATCAGTTCCTCGCGGATCACCCGGATGCGTCCCAGTATGACGCTTACATCTGCGGTACGCCGCGTCTCGTGACGGATGCCGTGAACGCGCTGACGGCAGCCGGTCTCGATAAGGACTGCACCTACAGCGACTCCTTCACGTCGAAGAAGGATACGCTCTGATAAAAAAGAGCGGCCCGGCACTGCTGCCGGGCCTGCAGACCGAAGAAGGATCCCCATCGCGGGGATCCTTTTTTGTTACGCCGATTACTTGATGAACTTGATCTTCACGCCGCCGAGGTTCCCCTTTTTATCCATTTCAGGGGCGGTGATGAAGATCCGCTTATCCGCAATACCCGCTTCGGCAAGCGCTTTCGAGAGGTTCCTCGAGCGCCAGTCAGCGAGGTTATGCAGGTTGCTCTCGTCAGGCTGCACAGCGGTGTAAAGCTTCGCCTCCTTCTCTTCAAGCGTATGGCTTGCCTTGTCGTTGGGGAACTGGAGGGCATAGAGCGCGTCGACCGCCTTCTCACGGCTCCGTTCAGCTTCAGGAAGCGTCGACTGAACGATCTTCAGAAGGCCGCGGTACGTGTTCTGATGGAGCGCGTTGTCGTCACCCTTCACACTGACCACCGGCGTGATTTCGACCTTCATCTTGGGGTTATCTTTCAGCGCCTTCGTGATCTGGGCGAGCGTGCTCTTCTGCTGATCGGCCGTCATGTGGCCGCTGCCGGACATGTACGGGACGAAAGCCGCGGCGCTGGAGGAAGAACCGCCGAGCGCGAGGTTTCCGATCGAGGCGAGCAGATTTACAGGCGCTGCCACGACCTTGATGATCAGGTTTTCAAGCCCTGTGAGAATGAGGCTCGAGAACGAGAACTCAGGATCCGCGAGGTTGCCCGAGATCGGCAGATCAAATTCGATATTTCCCTGACCGTCCGTGAGGAGCGCGGTGGCAAGCGTCACAGGGAGGCTGGTCGAAGTGTCATTCGGAATGTAGTCGCCCCAGGCGAGCTGCTCAATCAGGATGTGGTTGTCAACATCGAGGAACGTCTTATCCTTCAGTGTGATATCCGACTTGATCGTGAGGTTGCCCTTCTGAATCGGGTAGGACACATAGTGAACGGTGTAGGGCGAGAAGAACGGCATCGAGACCGCGGAGATTGTCCCCTTGGCGGTGAGTTTCCCCTTATCCACGAAAGGCGAGCCGCTGCCTGTGACGTTGATCTTGGAAACCCCATTCACGACGCCGGTCATCGTGAGTGAGGAAGGCGTGTTTTCGCCTCCGATCGCGACCGGTTTCACTGTGGTATTGAGATCGGCGAACCGGAACTGGCCGGCAGGCTTGATCGAATTGTCGACAAAGGAGAAGCCCCCGTCGGTCACGCGGAATTCGCCGATACGGATCGGCTGCGAGGCGGAAACACCGGCCTTCTTCTTTGCTTCCTCCACCTTCTGCTTCACCACAGCCTGTACTTTCTTCGCTTCAGTGGCAGCCTTCCGCTTTCCGAGGAGCGGATCGATATCCAGGTTCCCCTTCGCGTCACGCGAGAGCATCATGCGGGGCTTTGCGATCTCAACTGCGGAGACCCGGATGGTGCCGGTAGCCGGTGCTTCGACGCCTGTTACCGTCGTGCGGTCCACGCGGCCGAACTTCGACTTGCCGCCTGAGATTTCAAAGGCGGTGGAGTTGATATTGAGGGAGGCGAGATTGGCGTGGCCGGACGCGCCGCTCTTCCAGTCGAGATTCGACGCGGAGACGGTGTCCGAAAGCGTCGACACCTTTGCGGCGTTCACAGGCGAAATCACCTGCGCCTTGCTGAGGTTCGCGCTCGCGACCTTGAGACTCATGTCGGAGTCACGCGTGAAGCTGATGGAGTTGATGTCAGCGTGGCCCGTATTGAAGTTAAGAAGGTCGACCGTGCTTTGAATGTCCCCCGCAGAAACGCTGGATCCCGTGAAGGCAAGCGCTTTCTTGATATCCAGCGCGCTCTTCTTAACGTCAAGCGTGCCGACGGCGAGTTTCACAGGAGTGCCGCCGGCGACCTGAAGCCGGGTGCCTTTGGAATTCACGTCAGCCGCTTTCACGGAGACGCCGCCGTCCTCACGGGTGACAACGCTGAGCGACAGTGCCTGGGCGTTCACAGCGGTGGAACCGCCTGTCACCGGATCAGCCTTGAAGTCGAGCCCGGCGAGTCCAGTGGTCTGAGATGTCACACCAAGCAGTTCTTTCTTTCCGTTCCAGTTGACCGCGAGTTTCGCAGCGTTCGAATCCGTGATGGTGCTCTTGAAGTTTCCGGCCGTGAGGTCAGTCTTTTCCGCACGGACCTTGCCGCCGTCAAATGTCACGGTATCCTGTTTGCCGTTCCAGCCGACCTTTACCGTGTTTCCGGAGAGGCGGCCCGCTTTGCCGGAGAAGCTGCCGGCGTGAATTTCCGGAGTGGCGAGCGCGAGCGTCCGGGCACCGAGGCTGAGCGCCTCATCTTTGCCCTTCCAGCCAAGCGAGAAATTCTGCGCGTCGATTCCGCCGAAACCCGCGCTGAAGGAGCTCTTCGGGAGTTCCACCGCGGGTTTCGCGAGCGCGAGCTTCCCAAGGTCAAGCGATACATCACCGTCGTAGAGTGCTTTGAAGCTTTCAGCCCGGGCGTTATCCGCCTTGACGGAGAGCGGGCTCTCCCCCTTCTTCGTCAGCGCGAAATTCTTCAGATTCAGTGTGCCGCCGGCACTCACCGAGGGCTTTTCTTCCATCAGCGAATACTCGGCATCGACCTTCGCGGTCGCTCGGCTCGCGATCGTGAGACCGGCGAGTTCCGCGTAGCCTGAGATCCGGTCGAGGTTCAGGTTCTGGGCGTCAACCGAGGCCTTTCCCTTCAGAGCGCTGATATCGAGGCTGCCGTTCGTCTTCAGGCTGCCGTCGAGAATCTTCGCAGAGAGATCAAAGTTCGTGGTCTGCCCCGGGATCATCGTGACATTTTCAGCGGTGGCATTGAGAGCTGAGGCGTCGATCCGGGCGTCATGCGCCGCGTGGTCAATGAACCGGAGCGTACCGTCAGTGATGGCGGCGTTCTTCACGGTCCAGGCGAAAGCGGGCGTGGTGTCCTCAGGCTTCTTTTCATCCGCCTTTGCGTCATCCGTCTTGGGCGGCTCCGCTTTATCTGACGTTCCCGCTACCTTCGCCCAGGCGATTGATCCGTCAGCAAGCCGCTCAAGCGCGATCGTGGGGCTTTCAAGCGTGATGCCGTTTACGGTTGCCGTGCGGCCGATCACATCGACCGATCCCTGATCGATCTTGAGGCTCTTGAAGGCAATCGCGTTCGTCTTGGCTTCAGAACCCCGCATAGCGGCTGCGAAGTCATCCGCGTTTCCCGTGAAGTCGACGAGGATCGTGTTCTTTCCTCCATCCACGCCCTGGGCAAACGTAATGTCGGCATTCAGTTTCAGAGTGCCGGAGGTGACATCCATATCCAGCGGCAGCATGGCACCGAGGTGCGGCAGATCGTAGCCGTCGAGCGCGAGATGCACCCGGGTCGCCTTCGTGTTCTTGAAGGGAAGAGATTCGCCATGCAGCTCAAACGGCGTCCCATTGTCTTTCAGCGTGAGTTCGGGCTTCACGTAGATATCGCGGTCCGTGCCGATAGACCCGATGAAGGGAAGACCGAGATTGATTTCAGTCAGTTTCTCATCCACGTGATGCGACGGAACCACGATGTGGAAGTCTGAATTCGTGAGAGAAATATTGTTGAGACTGAAGCGGAAGGGTTCCTTGCTTTTTTCTTCCGTCGGCGGGAAGCGGCGGTTGATGTTATCGATGATGTCCTGGAAATTCGTCTTTCCGTTTTCATCAATCGAGAGCAGCCCGCTCACGTGATCAACCTTCAGCTCATCGAGCACGACGCCGAAGCGCGTGAGTGAAGAGAAGCCCGCCATATTCGTGTAGAGACTTCCGATTGAGACGGGCTGATCCGAGGCGTCACGCCCCGCCATCTCCACTCCCTTAGCCGAGAGCTCCAGAGTCCACGGGTTGAACTTCACTTCCTGGATCGAAACCTTGCGCCCAAGAATGTCGGACACCGGACTAGAAGCCGCCCATTTGAGTCCCGCGGGAACACCCCAGAAACCGATCGCAGAATAAACGCCGCAGGCCGCGGCGACGCCGATTGCAACCTTGGAAAGACGGTTGAGCTTCATCATTTGATCCTTCTTTTTTCTGTCGGCGCGCAGGCTCGTGACAGCGCGTGGGTCAGAACTCTCCAACTATGACTGAGATCAGTCTAATAGATTTAAACCAAAATAACCCATTCTGAGAGCAGAAAAGAAAGAAATAGAAGGAGATAAAGAGTGAAGAGTCAGTTCGTGTGAGTAGGCAAAAAGTCTTTCCGGTGCTCTTATCCAGGTACTGGATCACACCATGAAAAAAGCCCTGCATCCTGTCAGACGAGGGCTTTTTCGAGTATTAACCGAAAATAAGAAGTTCTTAAATAGCGTACGAAGTAACGATATGTGAGGAAATGATTTCCGTGTCAGATTTCGCGTTTGCCGTTCCGAAGCGCCTCGTGGAAACTGAAGAATTTATAGAGGCAGATATGGAAGGTGAAGTCCGCGGCGAGCGTGAGGAGACCGAGCGGTCCCAGCACAAGAGGGCAGGGGTTGGCGGCGGGACGGAGCGCGAGATAGATGAGAAGCACCGCGGCCAGCGCCACGTTCGCGGTCATCAGAACGAGCAGCGTGCGGATGATCAGGCGGTTTGCCTGGCGGGCGACCGCGATCACCATGTAGAGAAGATAAAGCAGCCAGACCGCGACTCCCTCAATGCCGCCGGCCGTAGCCGGGAAGCGGAAGAAGCAGGCGATCAGGGACGCGGCAAAGGCGGCCGAGAAAAGGGTAAGAATCAGTTTGTAGGAGAGTGTCATCGGGGGGTTCTGAGTTTTCATGAGTTTTCCCGCGGCGAAGGCCGCGATGGTTCGATGGCAGAAAGAAGACCGGAAGAAGGCGGCCGGGACGGGAGAGCGCCATCCGGCCCCTCTATTGGGGGGCTTCCAGAGGAACGGGCATTATATCAATGCGTTACTTTTTTTATGAGCCGGGCATAAAGCGGTCTTTCGGCCGCGCTCAGGGAAGGAGCCGGATGATGTCCTCAGGAGACGAGGCCGTAAAGTCCGGAGCCCAGAGTGACGTGTCCGCGTCCTTCGGGCGATAACCCCAGAGGGCGAGGAGAGTGGATGTGCCGGCCGCTTTGCCGGCCTCGATATCCCGTCTGTCGTCCCCGGTGTAGAGCGTCTGCTCAGGCTTCAGGGCGAGTTCCTTCAGGGCGCGGAGGATCCCGTCAGGGGCCGGTTTCAGAGGAACGCCGGGGCGGGAGCCGACGACGATCGCGCAGCGCGCCATGGCGGGGGTGGAAGCGGCAATCGCTTCGGCGAATTCCTGCGGCTTATTGGTGACAATGCCCCAGACAAGCCCTTTGCGGTCGATCGCGGCAAGGAGCTCCGTGACACCTGGAAAGAGAGTTGGCTTCCGGCAGCGTGCCTCGTAAGCCGTGAAGAATGATTCCCGGAGCGACGGGTAGCGGGGATTCTCAGGCGTCACACCGAAACCGACGCGAAGGAGAGCCGCGGATCCTTCTGATGCCGCTTCGCGGAAATCCGCGGCAGGGAGAGGAGGAAATCCGAAGGAAGCGCGGACATCATTCACGGCTCCGGCAAGCCCCGCGGCGGAATCTACCAGTGTTCCGTCCATATCAAAGAGGAAAGAGGTGAGGGATTTCTGAGACACGGCAGGCTCCACAGAAAAGACACAAAAAATAAACCTCGCCCGGAAACCGGACGAGGTTCAGCTCTTTAGTCCGAAGACTTAAGAGTCAGCTTTCAATTACTTGGCGACACGGGTACCGGTCACTTCGATGACGGCACGACGGTTCGGCTGCAGGCACTTGATCAGCTGCTTGAAGTTCTTGATCTTGCCCTTCTTGGAAGGATTCGGGCAGTTCACGACCGGGTCAGCCTTGCCCTTACCGGTGGCGGTAATGACGTTGGCGTTGACGCCCTTGTTGACCAGGTAGGTCTTGACGGCGTCAGCACGGCGCTGGGACAGCTTCATGTTGTAAGCGTCCTTACCGATGCGGTCGGTGTAGCCGGTGGAGGTGACGACCTCGAGATCAACGCCAGCCATACGGGAGACGAGATCATCCAGGGTCTTGCGGCCTTCGGCCTTCAGCGTGGCCTTGTCGAAGTCGAACAGGGTGTCAGCGGAGAGGGTCACCTTCTCCTTGGTCGGAGCAACAGCGACAGGGGCCGGAGCGGGAGCCGGGGCCGGAGCCGGGGCAGCAGCAGGAGCCGGAGCCGTGCAGGCGGCCTTGCTCAGGATTTCCTTATCACACTGGCAGCCAGCACCGTTGTAGCCCAGGGCTTCGGCCAGAGCCGGAGTCCAGAAGCCAGTGCGCCAGCAAAGGCCGAACGGATCCATCACAACCTTGCCATCGCTGGAGGTGACATAGGGATTGACCGGTTCAGCAGCCATGGCGGAGCCAGAAGCGGCGAGCATGACGGCAGCAAGCAGGCCACCAATCTTCGCGGAAGTGTTCATTTTTTCCTCTTTCCTTTTTTTTGATCTCCCTTACGGAAGACCATTATCTAATGCAGTACGCAGGGTTTCGCCCCCTCTGCTGATAACTGCGTGCACGCTGTGCAAGTATAAGCGCCTTCTATGAAAAAAGGTGTACCGCACAGGCTACAACTTAACACTTATTCTGCCACGTGTGAGCGATGTCGAGTGCTTTCGTACGGGACATCCCCCTAAAGGACTCGGCTTTTTGTTGTTTTTTTACAACAAGCTGACCGTTGATCCAGACGTGGGTGATACTTTCCCTACCTGCACTGTAAAGCAACTGAGCCGCAGGTTCAAGTACCGGAATACTGGTAATTTCCTCGAGGAGACAGCTGAAGAGATCGGCGGATTTTCCTGCTTCCAGAGAGCCGATTTCCCGGTCCCATCCCAAGGCTTTGGCGCCTCCCATGGTCGCGGCGTACAGCATTTTGTGTACCGGGGCCGCCGTGGGGTCTTTGGCAACAGCTTTGGCGAGGAGGGCGGCGAGACGTGTCTCACCAAGCATATCGAGTTTGTCGTTGCTCGCCACTCCGTCAGTGCCGATGCCGAGATTGATTCCGGCATCCATGATTTTAGCAACAGGAGCAAAACCGCTTGCCAGTTTGAGGTTGGAGCTTGGGCAGTGGCAGACGCTCGACCCCGCTTTCGCGAGTGTATCGATATCGCTGTCAGAAAGATGCACGGAGTGAACTGAGATCAGGCGCTCATTCACGATTCCGAGTTTTTTCAGCCGCTCAATAGGACGCATCCCATACTGCTTCAGGGAGTTGCTCACTTCGCTCTCGGTTTCCTGCACATGAATATGGATCGGGAGGTTATTCCGTTCACTCAGGGCGGCGAGCTTCTTCATCGCGTCGTCAGACACGGTATAAGGCGCATGCGGACTCACCGTGACATGCACCATCGGGTCACCCCGGAAGTGCTCAATCACTTCCCCCGCCTTCTTCAGATATTCGTCGTCAGTTTTCGCCCAGGCGGAGGGGAAACCGATAAGGAACGCGGAGACCGCGCACTTCATGCCGCTCTCGCGAAGCCCCGCCGCGGCGTCCACCGGGAAGAAGTAATGGTCGTTCGTGCAGGTGACGCCGCTCTGCACCATTTCCTCTCCGGCGAGGCGGCTGCCTTCGTACACGAATTCCGGGCTCATCAGGCGGCCTTCAAGCGGCCACACCTTTTTCTGCAGCCAGTCCATCAGACTAAGGTCAGGGCCGACGCCGCGAAGCAGATTCATGGCGGCGTGCGAATGCAGGTTAACGAAACCCGGCATCACGATTTCGCCTGGCAGCTCCACGACTTCCTTCGCCTCAAACTGAGAGGCTTCGGATTCAGGAACGATTGCCGCGATCTTTCCATCCGCGATCGCGATCACGTGCTTTGTAAGCACAACGCCTTCGGGGACAATCGGGATGATCCAGGTCGGCTTCAGAAGAGTATTCACCTGCATGCTGTCATTACCTCGCAATCCATTTTTCCGGTGCTCTGAATCATAGCGGATTGAAGGGGGACAAAAAATTCCCGGGGGAGGAGAGTCCTCACCCGGGAATGTCGGCCTGAGGGATCATGCCCTCAGACACTCACCGCGATCAGGCGGCGGGAAGCTTCGCGAGCTGCTCCGTGTTGTTCTGAAGCGCTTTCTGGAAGTCGGCGAGACGCGCCTTCTCCTGATTGACGATCGCTTCCGGAGCCTTGGAGACGAAGCGCTCGTTGCCGAGCTTTGCCTCGCACTTGCGGACTTCGTTCTGAAGACGCTCGATTTCCTTCTCGAGTCGGGCGCGCTCAGCTGCCACATCGATCTTCACGACGAGCATCAGGCGCCAGTCGTCAACGATTGAGACCGGAGCGATAGCGCCCTGATTCAGCGTATCGATGTTGTCCACGAGATCCACAGACTCAAGACGGGCAAGACCCTGCAGGAACGGAGCGACAGCGGCCGCGATCTCCTTCGGGCCCTGGATCGCGAGCGGCACCTTCTGAGAGGGCGGCAGCATCATCTGGCTGCGGAGCGAACGCACGGCTTCAATCATCTTCTTCGTCACAGCCACGGCGCGGTCAGCGTCGTCGCTGCGGGCAAAGTCTTCAGCCTTCGGGTACGGAGCGACCATGATGGAAGCTTCATCCTCAGCCTTGCGGCTGCCGGTGATGAGCGACACCTTCTGCCAGAGCTCTTCCGTGATGAACGGAATGATCGGGTGGGCGAGACGCAGCGTCGCCTCAAGCACGGAGGCGAGCGTGTGGCGCGTGGCGCGCTGCTCAGCCTCGGTGCCGTTGTTCAGACGGACCTTGGCGGCCTCGAGGTACCAGTCGCAGAACTCATCCCAGATGAAGGAGTAGATCGCGTTCGCGGCGAGGTCGAGACGATAGGTCTCAAAGCCCTTCGTCACGGCTTCGATCGTGCGCGAGAGTTCGGTGATGATCCACTGATCAATATAGTTGAGCGACATTTCGCCGCCCTGGAAGCCGCAGTCCTTGCCTTCAACGTTCATCAGCACGAAGCGGGTGGCGTTCCAGAGCTTGTTGCAGAAGTTCCGGTAACCTTCGCAGCGCTTTGTGTCGAAGTTCACATTCTGGCCGAGGGTCGCGTAGGCGGCCATCGTGAAGCGGAGCGCGTCAGCGCCGTAGGCCTGCAGGCCTTCGGGGAACTGCTTGCGGAGCTTCGCCGCGATCTTCGGAGCCTTTTCAGGACGGCGCAGACCCATCGTGTTCTTCTTGATGAGGCCTTCGATATCGATACCCTGAATCAGGTCGAGCGGGTCAATCGTGTTGCCTTCGCTCTTGCTCATCTTGTGGCCTTCGGCGTCACGCACGAGACCGTGCATGTACACGTCATGGAACGGCACGCGGCCCGTGAAGTGCTTCGTCATCATCACCATGCGGGCGACCCAGAAGAAGATGATGTCGTAGCCGGTCACAAGAACGGAGGAGGGGAGGTAGAGATCGTAAGCGATCTTGTCGTCACCCTGCGGGTCAGGCCAGCCAAGGGTGGAGAACGGCACCATGGCGGACGAGAACCAGGTATCGAGCACGTCGGTGTCCTGGCGCAGCTTCACGCCTTCACCCGCCTGCTTCTGAGCCTCGGCTTCGGTCTCGGCGACGTAGCAGTTGCCCGCTTCGTCATACCAGGCCGGAATCTGATGGCCCCAGAGGAGCTGGCGCGAGAGGCACCAGTCCTGGATGTTCGTGAGCCAGTGGCGGTACACGCCCTGCCACTGTTCCGGGAAGATGTTCACATCGCCCGATTCCATCGCTTCAAGACCGATATCGGCGAGGCTCTTGCCCGGATGGGTGGAGCCTTCGCCCGCGGGCTTGCTCATCGCCATGTACCACTGCTCGGAAAGCATCGGCTCAACGATTTCACCGGTACGCGGAACGCGCGGCACCATGTGGCGGATCGCCTTCGTGCCGACGAGAAGGCCCTGCTCCTCGAGGTCCTTCAGCACGGCCTTGCGGGCTTCGTAGCGGTCCATGCCGACATACTTCGCCGGCGCGTTTTCATTGATCTTCGCGTCCTTCGTGAGAATCGAGATGCAGCGCAGATTGTGACGGCGGCCGACTTCAAAGTCGTTGAAGTCGTGGGCCGGGGTGATCTTCACGCAGCCGGAACCGAATTCGCGGTCCACGTAGGAGTCAGCGATAACCGGAATCTCACGGTCGCAGAGCGGCAGATGAACCGTGTGGCCGACGAGATCCTTGTAGCGTTCGTCTTCCGGGTTCACGGCGATCGCCTCGTCGCCGAACAGCGTCTCAGGACGGGTCGTCGCGACGATGACGTCCTTTCCGCCATCGGCTGCCGGGTAGCGGATTTCCCAGAGATGTCCGTCTTCCTCTTCAGGCTCCACTTCGACGTCGGACACCGCGGACTGCAGCTTCGGATCCCAGTTCACGAGACGCGTGCCCTTGTAGATCAGGCCTTCGCGGTAAAGCTGGACGAAAGTCTTCCGCACAACGCGCGAAAGCTTCTCATCCATCGTGAAGTAAGTGCGCTCCCAATCCACGGAGTCGCCGAGGCGGCGCATCTGCTTCAGAATCGTGCCTCCGGAGAATTCCTTCCACTCGAGCACTTTCTGCATGAACTCTTCGCGGGTGAGGGAGTGGGGATCGATTCCCTGTTTTTCAAGCTGGCGCTCGACCACGATCTGAGCCGAAATGCCGGCGTGATCGGTGCCCGGGAGCCAGAGCGTGTTGTAGCCCGCCATGCGGTGATAGCGGGTGAGCGAATCCATGACGGTCTGATTGAACGCATGCCCCATGTGCAGGATGCCCGTAATGTTGGGCGGCGGGAGCTGGATCGAGAAGCTTGGCTTGTTCTGATCGAGTCCGGCGCGGAAGTAGCCGCGCTTTTCCCATTCCGGGTACCAGTGCGCTTCAATGGAAGCGGGTTCGAAGCTCTTGGCGAGCTCTGTCATCAGAGGAGTAGTCATTTCAAAGGAGCCTTGACATACGAATACATAAAGTAACCCGCTATTTTCTCATGTTTCAGGCAGAGATAACAGAGGGACTGTGGTGTTTCGGGGCCGATCCGGAGTGAATCGGCGGAATAGTGTGAGACGGGGCTCCCGGGTGAGGATGGGGAGCCGGCCGTCATCCAGCCGGCGGAAGGCCGGCTGTTACCTTCTCATTCTCAGAAAACGGGAGGTTTCGTGCTCGACCGCGTCGCGCACGATGAGATCAATCTTCGACAGCACTTCAGCGCGGATCCGGTCCGCCGCGGCATCGGCCGCAGACCGGGCCGCGGCGTCGATCACGGTGCTGAGCCGGTCCGAAATGGCGCGTTCCAGAATCGGCTGCAGATAGGAGACCAGTTCCTGCGACGGATCACGCTGGGGCGCTGCCGGCTGAACCGGAACAGGGTCCGGCTGGTGGGGCGGCACATAGGACGGGGTCTTGAAGGACGACACGCCGAAGGGGGACGGTTCAGCGGCCGGTGCGCTCTGCGGGTTCGAAAACACAGGTTCCTCGCGGGGAGCCTGAGCCGCAGGATGCGCGGGAGCTGCCGGTTTCTGGGGCTCACGCATCAGCTCATCAAAGCCGCCGTCACCCGAAAAAACCGGTACTCCGGGCGGGAAACTGGTGCTCGGAGCGGGACTCTGAGGCTCTGTCCTGCCGAAATTCGGAGTATTGAAGGACGGGGCCGGGGAGCCGTTATTCTGCATGGTGACACCTTCTTGTCGGGGAGCTGCTGCCGGGGTTTCTGTCTGCGGGGCAGCGGCGGGAGCGATTCTCTGATAAAGCTCGGAGATTCCGGCCAGATCAATCGGAGCGGAAAGACTGCTGAGCTTTCCCCAGTTGAGGGGCAGAGGATGGGCGAGAACCGGAGTGTGGATGGGGTTTGAATTTTGAACCGTCATGGTGTTCAGCGCCTTCCCTGGTCGTAAGCCTTCAGAGGATACTTGTGATGAAGATAGATTCTATAGCGGTTGCGGGCCGCTTCGGTTTCTTCCGGGATGGAGGAGACGATATCCACCACACGGTCAAACCGCTGGAAGAGATTCTCGTAGTCAGGCGGCGTTCCCTCATCGAGAAGCAGCAGCACATCGGAATCCGGAAGAGCCGTCGGATCAGGGGAAAGAATCACGCGGGCCGACTCCGCGTCGAGCCCCCCTGCGAAGGCGTGCGGAATAAAGGACATGTCCTCAAACGCCCAGAGACGGCGGTTGAAGTCATCGAGCCGCATCCGGTCTGAACTCCATACAGCGACTGACAGTCCCATTCCCCAGACCTTATTCACGAAACGGCAGGCGTAGAAGAGTCGGTTGCCGACATTGAAGTGGAAATCTATCTGTTTCATATTCAGCCATATAGAGCGTTTGGGCCGGAATCCGGGCTTTGGAGCGGTGATAAATCTTTGCCTTGAGGGCCTCTCCTGTCCATAATGTTAACTATATGTGTTTTCCTTCAGTGGAGGCGTTACATGGATTCCGTCGTTCCGAAGATTCGTCTTTCCCGCTCAACGAACAATCTCGAAAAGCTCATCAATTTCTATTGCAATGGGCTCGGGTTCGAGGTTCTCGACCGCTATGAGGCCCAGGTTGGCTGGGACGGCGTGATCTGCGGGCACAAGGACTGGCCCTACCAGTTCGAGTTTTCGCAGAAGCGGGGCGAGGATGAAGTGCCGCGCGCTCCGACTCCCAATCACTTTATTGTGCTTTCCATTCCGGAGCACGAAGTCTGGAAGAAGACGCTCGGGCAGCTTTTCGATGCCGGCTTCCAGCAGGTGACGAATCCGCAGCTGTACGCTGACGGTGACTCAGCCGCTTTTGAGGATCCCGATGGCTATCGCGTGATCGTCCGCAACGGAACCTGGAAGAAGTAATTTGCGGAAACACGGGAATGCGGCCGTTCGCTGATGACAGGTTTGCATTTTCCGGCAATTTCTGTAAAATACTGAATCTCACGGGGAAGTAGCTCAGCTGGGAGAGCGCAGCGTTCGCATCGCTGAGGTCGGGAGTTCGATCCTCCTCTTCTCCACCAGTTTCACAAAATCCGCACTGTTTACGCAGTGCGGATTTTTTATTTCTTCAAAGCTTTACGCTGTATCGCCCCGCCTTGCGCCGAAATTTTTCCCGTCAATTGCTTACGAATTACTGAAGAATTTCTGCGGACGTTACCCCCTCAGTTGGTATCATGAAAACGCCGGTTTCGCCCAGAGCGGAACCACCTGATCGTCAACTCCTTCCGGAGCAGATCCGCCCTTCCTCATTGGCTGCAGAGTCGCAAAGCGAAGGATCCGGGGTGTTCCCATCGATTGAAGAGGGAAAATTGAAAAAACTTTCCATCGCAGCTACGCCTGAAGCGCGCAAAGCCTTCCAGGCGGAAAGAACCGTTGTCGATATCCGTTCCTCTGACCTGACGGAATCTTCCGTCATCGTCATGACGGCGACCGAGGCGGACCGCGGTCTGCTCTCCCGCGTCAAGGCTCACGCCTTCGAGATCCCGATTGTCCTCGTGAAGGACGGTACAGGGACCTTTCCCCCGGATCTGATCGGGCAGGTTTCCCAGGTGATTGATAACAATCCCACGAATCTCGCCTATAACGGCCGTCAGATCGACGCCGCGGCGCAGCGCTACGAGGACTCGCTTCTCCCGCCGTTCTTCGGCGCGCTTGAGAAGTATGTGGAGGAGGGGAAGAGCCAATTTGACTGCCCGGGTCATCAGGGCGGCGCGTTTTTCCGCCGTCATCCCGTGGGGCGGGAGTTTTATAACTTCTTCGGTGAAAACATCTTCCGCTCGGACCTCTGCAACGCGGACGTGTCGATGGGAGATCTCCTGATTCACGAGGGCTATCCGTACGAAGCCCAGAGGAACGCCGCGAAGGTGTTTAACGCCGATAACACGTACTTTGTGCTTGGCGGGACGTCCGCCTCAAACCAGGTGGTGCTCACCGCGCTTCTAGCGCCGGGCGATCTGGTGCTCTACGACAGCAATAACCACAAGTCCGTGCAGCACGGCGCCCTGATTCAGGCGGGTGCCACGGCGGTGTATCTCGAAACCGCGCGGAACGCCTATGGATTCATCGGCGGGATCGATAACCACTGCTTCGATGAGGATTACATCCGAAGAATCGCGGCGGAAGCGGATCCGGAGCGCGCCAAAGCGAAGCGCCCCTTCCGCCTCGCAGTGATCCAGCTCGGGACCTATGACGGCACGATCGGGAACGCGCGTCAGATCGTTGATCGGATCGGGCACCTCTGCGACTACATCCTCTTTGACTCCGCGTGGGTGGGGTACGAACAGTTCATTCCGATGATGAAGGACTGCTCGCCGCTCCTGCTTGAACTCGGGCCCGAGGATCCGGGGATCTTTGTCACGCAGTCCGTGCATAAGCAGCTCGCCGGCTTTTCTCAGACCTCACAGATCCATAAGAAGGACAGCCACATCAAGGGGCAGAAGCGCTACGTGTCGCATAAGCGGCTTAATTCAGCCTTCATGATGCACGCGTCGACCAGCCCTTTCTATCCGCTTTTCTCGGCGCTTGACGTCAACGCTCAGATGCATGCCGGCGCGTCCGGGCGTCTGCTCTGGGAGGACTGCGTGAAGGTCGGGATCGAGGCGAGAAAGTATCTCCTGAAGACCTGCCGCTATATCCGCCCGTTTATTCCTCCCGAGGTGGACGGGAAGCCCTGGGACAGCTATCCGACTGAGCAGATCGCAAGGGATCTCCGGTTCTTCAAGTATGAGCCGGGCGCGAAGTGGCACGGCTTTGAGGATTACGGCCCCGATCAGTACTTCGTGGATCCGTGCAAGTTCCTCCTCACGACCCCCGGCATCAATATCGAGCGCGGGAAGTATGAGCCGTTCGGCGTGCCGGCCGGGATCCTCGCTGAGTACCTGCGTGAGAACGGCATCGTGCCGGAGAAGGCGGACCTGAATTCGATCCTCTTCCTCATGACCCCGGCGGAAGATCTCGCGAAGATGGAGAACCTCGTGAACCGGATCGCGCATTTCGAGCGGCTCCTGGACGCGAACGCGCCGCTCTCCGAAGTGCTCCCGGTTCTGTACCGGAATCACGCTGAGCGGTACCGCGACTACACGATCCGGGATCTCTGCCAGGAGCTTCACGACTACTACCGCGAGTACGACCTGAAGTCGATCCAGAAAGCGATGTTCAGAAAGGATGAGCTGCCGCGCCGCGCGATGCTTCCCCAGGCGGCGAATTACGAGCTGGTGCGCGGGAACTGTGAACTGATTCCGCTTTCTGAAGCCCGGGGCCGGATTGCGCTCGAAGGGGCGCTCCCGTATCCCCCCGGCGTCATCACCTGCGTTCCGGGTGAAGTCTGGGAGGGGGTGGTGCTCGACTACTTCCTCGCGCTTGAAGAGGGGGTGAACCGGCTTCCAGGATTTACGCCTGAGCTCCAGGGCGTCTATATCGAAAAGGATCCGGATGGACGCCGCAGGATTTATGGCTATGTACTCACCCGCGAGCGGGCACGCGAACTGGGTCTTCGGATGGGATTCGGACGCGGCATTCCGGATTAGTGACTTATTGATTTAATAACAGAAAAGGGCGCAGCGATGCGCCCTTTTCGTTTCCGGAAAGCCCCGGTTTTCGGAGCTGAAACAGAAAAAGCCAGAAAGCTTTCGCTTTCTGGCTTTTGGAATTCTGGCTCCCCGAGTTGGGCTCGAACCAACGACCCACGGATTAACAGTCCGTTGCTCTACCGACTGAGCTATCGGGGAATCAACGAGAATTAACTTTACAGATTTATCCTCGTAATGTCAAGAAAAAAATTTTGAAGGAATCTTTTCTGACGTATTTACGGTATGCCGCAATCAGTTCTTCTGAACCGCCGTGAAGGCCTTCGCCACGTACTGCACGTTGTGGTTATTGAGGCCGGCAATGCAGATACGGCCGTTCGCCACAGCGTAGATGCCGTATTCCTTCTTCAGGCGCTCAACCTGTTCCGGGGTGAAGCCCGTGAAGGAGAACATGCCGTCCTGAGCCGTCACGAAGCTGAAGTCGCGCGGGGAGCCTTCGGCGTCCATCGCGTTCTTCAGGGCAACACGCATCGAGCGGATACGGGCGCGCATTTCGCCGAGTTCCTCTTCCCACTGAGCACGGAGCACCGGGTCGCCGGCAACGGTGGCGACGAGGGAGGCGCCGTAGTTCGGCGGGTTGGAGTAGTTGGCGCGGGCCATCTGCTTCACTTGAGAGAGCACGCGGGCCGCTTCATCAGCGTTCTGGCAGACAACCGTCAGGCCGCCGACACGCTCGCCGTACAGGCTGAAGGACTTGGAGAAGGAGGAGGAAACGAGGAAGCTGATGCCGGATTCAGCAAAGAGCCGGATCGAGAAAGCGTCTTCCTCGAGACCGCGGTCAAAGCCCTGGTAGGCGATATCGAGGAGCGGAACGAGGCCGCGGTCGATCACGATCTGGAGGACTTCCTTCCACTGGTCAGCCGTGAAGTCGAGGCCGGTCGGGTTGTGGCAGCAGGCGTGCAGAATGACGACAGTGCCGGCTTCCTTCGCGCGGAGGTCAGCGAGCAGCTGCTCAAAGGCGATCGTGCCGTCAGCCTTGTTGTAGTACTGATAGTGGGAAACGTCGAAACCAGCCTGCTTGAAGATGGCGTTATGGTTGCCCCAGGTCGGAACGGAGGTCGCGGCCTTGGTCTTGCCGACAACAAAGTGGAGGAGGTCAGCGGCGAGCTTGATAGCGCCGGTGCCGCCGAGTGACTGCACCGTGCAGGCGCGGCGGGAGCGGACGACTTCAGAGTCCTTGCCGAACAGCAGTTCCTGGACAAAAGCGCCGAGAGCCGGATTGCCGGAAATCTGACCGTAGCCGTGAGGGGCAGCGGCGTTGTAGAGGCGGGTTTCGGCTTCACGCACAGCGCGAAGAACCGGGATCTTGCCTTCTTCTGTCTGATAGACACCGACGCTCAGATTCACCTTTTCGGCGCGGGGATCGGCTTTGTACTGCTGACCGACACCCAGAATGGGGTCTTCAGGGGCACCAGCAACTTCTGCAAAGAGCTTATCTGTCATATTGATGTGATTCCAGCAATAAAAGAGAAGCATCGGCGTCCCGGCGTCACAAGCAGTCGGGAAGGAGTGCTTCGGAGTGGGTTATGGAAAAAAGCCGTGAATAAAAGTATATACAGAGTGTATGCCCCGGCCGTTCCCAAAAGAGCGTCAGGTGCTACGATTTTCTCCTTATGGCACGCCGGGTAATGCCAAACAAATGCGTTAAAAAAGTGAGGTTCCGTGGATAAAGTCATTTCATTTCCCCATTCCCCTTTCATTCTTCATGCGCCTTATGAGCCGAGCGGCGATCAGCCTGAGGCAATCAGAAAACTCTGTGAGGGGCTCGATGACGGACTGATGGGGCAGACGCTTCTTGGTGTCACGGGGTCCGGAAAGACCTTCACGATGGCGAACATCATTGCGCGCACCGGGGTGCCGACGCTCGTGATGGCGCCGAATAAAACGCTCGCGGCGCAGCTCTACTCCGAATTCCGGGATTTCTTCCCGGAAAACGCGGTGGAGTACTTCGTGTCGTACTACGACTACTACCAGCCGGAGGCGTACGTGCCGTCGCGGGATCTCTATATAGAGAAAGACTCCGCGATCAATGACCACATTGAGCAGATGCGGCTATCCGCGTCGAAATCGATCCTTGAGCGGCGTGACGTGATCATCGTGGCGACGGTGTCCGCGATCTACGGCATCGGGGAGCCGGAGAGCTACACGAAGATGCGTCTCATCATCCGGCGCGGTGACACAAAGACCCGTGAGGACTTCGTGCGGCAGCTGGTTGGCATGCAGTACAAGCGAAGCGATATGGAGTTCCGCCGCGGCACGTTCCGCGTCCGGGGCGACACGATCGATATCTTCCCCTCGGAACACTCGGAAACAGCGGTCCGGATTGAGCTCTTTGATGACGAAGTGGATGAGGTGAGTCTCTTCGATCCGCTCACCGGGCACGTGATTCAGAAGGTGCCGCGCTTCGTGGTCTACCCGGCTTCGAATTACGTGACGCCGAAGGATGACGTGATGCGGGCGATTGAGTCCATCAAGGAGGAACTGCGGGACCGCGTCGAATTTTTCCAGAAGGAGGGAAAGGTCGTCGAGGCGCAGCGCCTTCAGCAGCGGACGCTTTTTGACCTCGAGATGCTGCAGGAAGTGGGGTTCTGCAAGGGCATTGAGAACTACACGCGGCATCTCTCAGGGCTGAAGCCCGGGGAGCCGCCCGCGTGCCTGCTCGACTATTTCCCCGCGGACTCCATCATGTTTTTTGACGAGAGCCATGTGACGATGGGGCAGATCGGCGGCATGTACCGCGGGAACCTCTCACGGAAAACGACGCTCGTTGAATACGGCTTCCGCCTTCCCTCAGCACTCGATAACCGGCCGCTCCGGTTTGATGAGTTTGAGCATAAGATGCGCCGTTCGATCTTTGTCTCGGCCACTCCCGCGCAGTGGGAGCTCGAGCACTCGGCTCAGGTGGTGGAGCAGGTGGTGCGTCCGACTGGGCTTCTGGATCCGGAGGTTGAAGTGCGGCCCGCGAAGACCCAGGTGGATGATGTGCTTTCTGAAATCTATGAGCGCACCGCCAAGGGGGAGCGTGTCCTGATCACGACGCTCACGAAGAAGATGGCCGAGGACCTCACGGAGTTCCTCGCCGAGAACAAAGTGAAGGTGCGATACCTTCACTCTGAAATCGATACGGTGGAGCGTGTCGAAATCATCCGGGATCTCCGTCAGGGCGTATTTGACGTTCTGGTCGGCATCAATCTGCTTCGCGAGGGCCTCGATATTCCTGAGGTGTCACTCGTCGCCATTCTGGACGCGGATAAGGAGGGCTTCCTCCGAAGCGAGCGGAGTCTCGTGCAGACGATCGGCCGCGCGGCCCGGAATCTGGAAGGCAAGGCGATTCTCTACGCGGATCAGATGACGGACTCCATGAAGGCCGCTATCACGGAAACGAACCGCCGCCGCGCGAAGCAGATGGCGTTTAATGAAGAGCACCATATTGTCCCGAAGGGCATCAAGAAGGAAGTCCGCGACATCATTGACGGCGTCTACCGGGCGCCCGAAGTGAAGGCGGAGGAGGATACAACGGATCTCTCGGACGAAAAGGCGGTGTCTCAGCGCGTGAAGCAGCTGGAGAAGCAGATGGCGGCCTATGCCCGTGATCTCGAATTTGAGAAGGCTGCGGCAGTCCGTGATCAGCTTGATGCGCTTAAGAAAAGGCTCTTCGGCGCATCGGTTCCGGACCTGCCTGAAAAGGCCTGAAACACGGAAAAGAACGGCGTTTGCAACAATCCGTATCATTCCTACTCTTGAATTCGTAAATAAAAGCGGTACGATAGAGCGGATAATTGCCCGCCTTGGCGGCGGACAGCTACTTTTTTACTCTCGGAATATATGATCAAAGTCCTTTTTGTCTGCATGGGCAACATCTGCCGGTCCCCCACTGCCGAAGCTGTTTTTCGCAAAATGGTGACAGACGCCGGCATAGGTTCCGAAGTCGCAGTGGATTCCGCTGGCACCCATGGTTATCACGTCGGCGAAGCGCCTGACGTCCGTTCTCAGCTGGCCGGACGCAAGCGCGGCTACGATCTGTCCGCTCACCGGGCGCGCCAGATCACGCTTGATGACTATTCCAGCGCGGACTTTATTCTGGCGATGGACTGGGAGAATCTCTCAGAGCTTCAGCGCCAGTGCCCCCCGGTATTCCGCCATAAGCTGCACCTGCTGATGCGCTACGCGAGCGAGTACGATGCCGCGGTCATTCCTGACCCCTACTATGGCGGTACGAATGGCTTTAACCTTGTGCTCGACTACTGTGAGGATGCCTGCCAGGGGCTGCTTGAAATCGTGAAGCGCCGTGTATCGATGTATGCCCCGGCTCCCCAGCCTCAGAAGGGAGAAGCGGAGCACTAGTTTCAGAGGTTTTATTTTTTCCCCTTATTTAGAGGCCGTCTCCTGACGGCCTTTTTTTTCACCCATACGAATAAGGCTCACGTCGTTCTTAATCCTGAGTTAAATTGTCGGGTATTGGTGTATGATCTCTGTGTTTCATCTAGGTGGGATTGAATAGGGAACCGAAAAATAATGAGACTGACGACCAAAGGACGCTTTGCTGTAACGGCTCTTCTCGATATGGCTATCCATGCCGGCGAGAACCCCGTTTCGCTGACGGAGATCGCCGAGCGGCAATCGATTTCGGTTGCTTACCTCGAGCAGCTCTTCGGAAAGCTGCGTCGCGCCGGACTCGTTGTCAGCGTCCGGGGACCTGGCGGTGGCTACCGCCTTGCCCGCGGTGCCTGCGAGATTTCGGCTGCCGACATCATCAATGTTGTTGAGGACAATCTGGACGCGACGCAGTGCGGCGGCAAATCAAGCTGTCACCACGACGGCGCTGAATGTATGACGCACGAGCTTTGGGCGTCGCTCAATCAGAAACTCGAAGATGTGCTTTCTGAGGCGACGCTCGCGAAACTCGTCGAGCAGAACAAAGAGCGGCAGAAGCTTGCCCAGTCCGGCATTGCCTACGTGAAAATTGACCCGGCTGCTATGCGGCGGAGCCATAAGAATACGGCCCAAAAGGAAACTCAGAAGTAACTGAGCGTCCTTACAGCGAGGAGAAACTTTTAAATGCTTAAATTGCCTGTTTACCTGGATTATTCCGCGACGACTCCGGTTGATCCGCGGGTTGCAAAGAAAATGATTCCGTACCTCACGGAGATCTTCGGCAATCCGGCGAGCCGTAGCCATGCTTACGGCTGGGAAGCGGAAAAGGCGGTCGAAGAGGCCCGCGGTCAGGTCGCAGCGCTGATCAACGCCGATCCGCGTGAAATCGTCTGGACCTCAGGCGCCACGGAAGCTGACAACCTCGCTCTGAAGGGCGCTGCTCACTTCTATAAGGATAAGGGCAAGCATCTCATCACGCAGAAGACGGAACATAAGGCTGTTCTCGACTCGATGCGCCGTCTCGAATCCGAAGGCTACGAGGTGACTTACCTCGATGTCGACGGTGACGGTCTCGTGGATCCGGCCGCTGTTGAAGCCGCCATCCGCCCGGATACGACGCTCGTTTCCATCATGGGCGTGAATAACGAAATCGGCACGATTCAGCCGATTTTCGAAATCGGTGAGATCTGCCACAAGCACGGCGTGCTTTTCCACGTCGACGCTACGCAGGCTATCGGAAAGCTCCACTTCGATATGAAGAACCAACCGATCGACCTCATGAGCATGTCGAGCCACAAGGTGTACGGCCCGAAGGGCATGGGCGCTCTTTACGTCCGCCGCAAGCCCCGCGTTCGTATTGAATGCCAGATCGACGGCGGCGGACACGAACGCGGCATGCGTTCCGGCACGCTCGCGACGCAGCAGATCGTCGGCATGGGCGAAGCCTATCGCATCCTGAAGGAGGAGATGGACGAGGAGAATGAACGCATCCGCAAGCTCCGCGACCGCCTCTGGGAAGGCATCCAGAAGAACATCCCGTGCGTCGTGCTGAACGGCTCCTGGGAACACCGCGTGGGCTTCAACCTGAACGTTTCCTTCGAGTACATCGAGGGTGAATCCCTCATGATGGCCTGCAAGAATCTCGCTGTGTCGTCGGGCTCCGCCTGCACCTCCGCGTCGCTTGAGCCGTCCTTCGTGCTGAAGGCTCTCGGCCGCCCGGATGAACTCGCTCACAGCTCGATCCGCTTCACGCTCGGCCGCTTCACGACTGAGGAAGAGATCGACTACACGATCAAGGAGCTCACGGAGGCCGTGACGCGGCTTCGCGAACTCTCCCCGCTCTGGGAAATGCACCAGAAGGGCATCGATACGACGAAGGTTCAGTGGGCCAAAATGTAAGGCCGGATTTCCTTCGGAACAGATTCAGTAATTAACCGGTATCCGGGCGGAAGAAACCGCCCGGAGCGTTGAAAGGAGGACACTAAAGTGCCCTATAGCGAAAAAGTCATCGACCACTACGAACATCCCCGCAATGTCGGCACGCTCGATTCCGACGCGAATGACGTCGGCACCGGCATGGTCGGCGCCCCGGCCTGCGGCGACGTGATGCGCCTTCAGATCAAGGTGGACGACAAGACCGGCATCATTGAAGACGCGAAATTCAAGACCTACGGCTGCGGTTCCGCCATTGCCTCGAGCTCGCTTGTAACCGAGTGGGTGAAGGGCAAGACGCTCGACGAGGCGGCCGCCCTGAAGAACTCCGAAATCGCCGAAGAGCTCGCGCTCCCGCCGGTGAAGATTCACTGTTCGATTCTTGCCGAAGACGCCGTTAAGGCTGCTATCGCCGATTACCGCGCGAAGCAGGCGAAGAAGGCCTGATTACCAGGCAAAGGAGCAGAAGAATGACCGTTTCTATGACTGAAGCCGCCGCCAAGCACGTTTCCCAGTTCCTGGAGAAGCGCGGCAAGGGCATCGGCCTGCGTGTCGGCGTGAAGACCTCGGGCTGTTCCGGCATGGCCTACAAGCTCGAGTTCGCTGACGTTCTCGAACCGGATGATCAGGTGTTCGATTCCCACGGCATCAAGGTGATCGTGGATCCGAAGAGCCTCGTCTACATCGACGGCACCCAGCTCGACTACACCCGCGAGGGCATTCAGGAAGGCTTCAAGTTCAATAACCCGAACGAAAAAGACCACTGCGGCTGCGGCAAGTCCTTCAGCGTCTGAAGAAGGTCGCCCCGGTCATGGCGGATAAGCTTGATATGTTCCAGCTTCTCGGCGTGCCGAGAAAATTCCGGGTGGATCAGAAGGCGCTCGATGAAGGCTACCGCCGGGTCGAGCTCCAGGTTCACCCCGACCGCTTCGCTTCGGCCACTCCCGCGATGAAGCGCGTGGCCGAGCAGTGGTCTCAGCGCGCGAACGAAGCGCTTTCCACACTTTCAGATCCCCTGAAGCGGGCGGTCTATCTCTGTGAGTCCGCGGGCTTCCCCGTGAACGCCGAGAACAACACCCGCATGCCAGTCGACTTCCTCATGCAGCAGATGGAGTGGCGCGAAAAGTTTGAGGCGGGGAAGAATTCCCCTGAAGCTCTCGCGAAACTCGCCTCCGTTGTGCAGGAGGAGAAGACAGCGCTCGTGGACCGTCTCGCAGCCCTTCTCGATGATGAGCAGAGCCCCGAAAAAGCGGTTCCTGAAGTCCGCCGCCTGATGTTCGTCGACAAGATGGCCCGCGACATTGCCGCCGCCATCCATCAGTAAGAAAAAAGAATAAGGAAAAAATCCATGCCTTTGCTTCAGATCGCAGAACCCGGAATGTCTGAGGTTCCGCACTCCGTCCATCTGGCGGTCGGAATCGATCTTGGAACCACGAATTCTCTCGTTGCGACCGTGAAGAACGGCGAAGCGGTCGTGCTCGAGGACGAGAAGGGCTCGGCTCTTCTTCCGTCCGTTGTCCGATATCTCCCGGACGGCACGGTGCAGGTCGGACGCGAGGCGCTTCAGCGCGCGGCCGAAGACCCGCAGAATACGATTTCCAGCGCGAAGCGGCTGATCGGGCGGACCCTTTCGGAAATTGCGGATCCTTCGCATCTTCCGTTCCGTCTGCTTGATAACCCCGGCATGGTGAAGATTGAAACCGCGGCCGGCGTGAAGACGCCTGAAGAGGTTTCCTCAGAAGTCCTGAAGGTGCTCCGCGCCCGGGCTGAGGCGGATCTCGAAGGGGAACTTGTGGGCGCCGTGATTACGTGCCCGGCGTACTTTGATGACGCGCAGCGTCAGGCGACGAAGGACGCGGGGCGCCTTGCCGGCCTCAATGTTCTCCGTCTGCTGAATGAGCCGACGGCCGCTGCTCTGGCCTATGGCCTCGATAAGGCAGCGGAAGGAATTTACATCGTCTATGACCTCGGCGGCGGCACGTTTGACGTGTCGATTCTGAAGCTTGACCGGGGTGTTTTCCAGGTGCTCGCGACGGGCGGCAATTCGGCGCTTGGCGGCGACGACTTTGACCGCGCGGTTTTCTCCTGGGCTATCGCAAAGACGGGCGTTTCGGATACCAGCCTCACTCCCGCGGATAAGCGCCGGCTGCTCGCAGAAAGCCGCGCCGCGAAAGAGCGTCTGACTGATGCCGAATCGACTGAATTCCACGTGAAGCTTGAGGATGGGCGCGAGGTGTCACTTCCGCTCAGCCGCGCTGAATTTGAGGACGCCACGAAGGCGCTGCTTCAGAAGACGCTTGACGCGGTCCGCGCGACGCTCGCTGACGCAAAGCTCAATGCCGCTGATGTGAAGGGCGTTGTGCTTGTCGGCGGCGCGACCCGCATGCCGATGGTGCCGCGTCTGATCCGCGACTACTTTGGGAAAGAGCCGCTCGCCGGCATCGATCCCGATAAGGTGGTGGCGATCGGCGCCGCGATCCAGGCGAATAAGCTCGCTGGCAACGAAGTGGAAAACGATTTCCTCCTTCTCGATGTCACTCCGCTTTCTCTTGGTCTTGAGACGATGGGCGGTCTCGTTGAGAAGGTGATCCCGAAGAACACCCCGATTCCGGTGGCCCGCGCCCAGGACTTCACGACGTTCAAGGACGGTCAGACCGCGATGGCGATCCACGTACTGCAGGGCGAGCGCGAGCTCGTTGATAACTGCCGGTCGCTCGCGAGGTTTGAGCTCCGAGGCATCCCTCCGATGGTGGCGGGCGCCGCGCGTATCCGCGTGACGTTCCAGGTGGATGCGGACGGACTGCTTTCTGTCAGCGCCCGTGAGCAGACGACCGGGGTTGAGAGCTCCGTTGAAGTGAAGCCGTCCTACGGTCTCACCGATGACGACATCGTGAAGATGCTCCGCGAAGGCAACCAGAACGCTGAGGAAGACAAGGCCGCGCGTGATCTGCGTGAAGCACAGGTCGAAGCGAAGCGTATTGTTGAATCAACGGTCTCCGCGCTTGCCGCTGACCGCGATCTGCTTTCGAAGGAAGAAGAAGCGAAGATTCTTGACCTCGTGCGCCACACGCTTACGCTTTCTGAAGCAGATGACACCCAGGCGATCAAGGACGCGATGGACGCGCTCGCCAAGGGTACCGAGCATTTTGCCGAACTCCGTATGGACCGCAGCATTCAGAAGGCGCTCGCGGGCCAGAACGTGAATGACATTTAACGAATAGGAGGCATCTGATGCCGAAGATTACTGTCCTGCCGAACCCGAAATACTGTCCTGAGGGCGCGGAGTTTGAAATGGCGACGGGTGAGAACCTGATCCGCGGGCTTCTCTCGCACGGTGTGAAGATTGAGCATGCCTGCGAAATGTCCTGCGCCTGCTCCACCTGCCACGTGATCATCCGCAAGGGTTTTGATTCGCTCGAGGAGCCGTCTGATAAAGAATACGACTGCCTCGATAAGGCCTGGGGCGTCGGCGCTCTGTCCCGTCTCTCCTGCCAGGTGAAGGTGGCGGACGAGGATCTCACGATCGAAGTCCCGAAGTACACCCGTAACCAGGTTTCCGAGGACGACTGATATGGCGCTCACCTGGAAGGACACAGGGACCATTGCGGAGACCCTCTACGACAACGATCCCGATCTCGATCCGACGACGCTTCGCTTCACGGAACTGCACGATATGGTGTGCGCGCTCCCCGGCTTCTCGGATGATCCCGAGAAATCCTCTGAAGCGATTCTCGAAGCGATCCTGCAGGCGTGGCTCGATGAGCGTGAGTAACGCCTGCCGCGCTAGGCGCTGAAGCGGCCTCGGTCTGATTTCCCGACAGCCGCTCTGCGTTATTATTGAAAGCCTCGCAGCCCCTCCTGCGAGGCTTTTCTTATAAGGATCAAAAAATGCCGTTCAATCTTCGGAATCGCAGCCTGCTTAGCCTCTGTCACCACACTCCTGCTGAAATCACGTATCTCGTCGACCTCGCGGAAGACCTGAAGCGGGCGAAGCGAGGCGGCTACGAAGTGCCGCGTCTGAAGGGAAAAAATATCGCCCTGATTTTTGAGAAGACCTCAACCCGTACGCGGAGCGCCTTTGAAGTGGCAGCGGCCGATCAGGGCGCGCATACGACATTCTTTGACCCGTCGGCCTCTCAGTTCGGCCACAAGGAGAGCGTGAAGGATTCGGCCCGGGTGCTCGGGCAGATCTATGACGCGATCGAGTACCGCGGCTTTGCCCAGAAGACCGTGGAAGAGCTCGCGAAGTACGCCGGCGTTCCGGTCTTCAACGGCCTCACCGATGAATGGCATCCGACGCAGATGCTCTGTGACCTCCTTACGATGCGTGAGCACTGCCACAAGCCCTTTAACCAGATCAGCTTCGCCTACATGGGTGACGCCCGTTTCAACACCGGGAATTCGCTTCTCATGATCGGCGCGAAGATGGGCATGGATGTCCGCATCGGTGCCCCGAAGGCCTACTGGCCCGAGAAGTCGGTGCTCGATATGTGCGAGGCCTTTGCCCGCGAGAGCGGCGCGAAGATCACGCTGACGGAAAACGCGGAAGAAGCCGTGAAGGGCGTCGATTTCATCCACACCGACATCTGGGTTTCGATGGGTGAACCCGCGGACGTTTGGGATCAGCGTATTCATGACCTGATGCCCTATCAGGTGAACGCCGCGCTCCTGAAGGCTTCGGGCAACCCGCGCGTGAAATTCATGCACTGCCTCCCCGCGTACCACAACGCGGAAACAAAGGTGGGTCAGGCCGTGATCGCCGCGCATCCGGAACTCGCGACCGGTGTCGAGGTGACGGAAGAGGTGTTTGAGTCCCCGGCCTCTATCGTCTTTGACCAGGCCGGCAACCGTCTCCATACGATCAAGGCCGTGATGGTGGCAGCGCTTGCCTGCTGAGACTGACACCCGAGTGAGATAAAAGAAAATGAGCGCCGGAAAGGATTCCGGCGCTCATTTTTTTAACCGCAGATGAAGGAATTCGCTCAGACAAACGCCTGATAGAAACCTTCGGGAAGCGTTTTCCCAGTCTTCGCCGCGAGCCAGTGGAGGGCGGCGAGCGACGCTTCGCTTGTCACCTTGCCGCGGGCGATGAGTTCCGCCATGGCGTCCGCGTCGAGGAGTTCCGTCGCCTGCACTTCTCCGTCGACGTTATGAGGCGTCACGCCGTCACGGAGCCGTGCGGTGTAGCAGTAGGCGCGTTCCAGCATCCAGCCGGACTCGGTCGGGCGGCTCGTGAGGAACACGGTCTCGGGGACGAGCTCATAGTCCTCAGGCGTAAGCCCGGCCTCTTCCGCGGCTTCGCGCTTCATAGCGTCAAGCGGGGTTTCGCCTGCTGCCACCATGCCGGCCGCGAGGTTATCCCATTTGCCAGGATTGATGTCCTTCGTGTCTGAGCGCTGCGAGGTCCAGATACGGCCGTCCGGCGTGACACCGTTCATATGAACGGCGACCGTAAGAAGACCGAGAAGACGGAACGCGCTCCGCTCAAGCACCGCGATGCGGGGACCGCCTTCCGGCATCTGAACGTCCACGAGTTCGCCGCGCCAGCGGTGAATCCGGCCTTCGTCCCGGAGGAGAGCCGCGGCGAGCGCGAGGATCGCGGAGAGCGTTTCCTCGCTGTCAGACGCGGCGCCGATCGAAAGCGACGCGCCGTCGAAGGCCGCACCCTCGATCCGTTCCGCGATCAGCCGGGCGTCGTCCTCAGACACCGACCCGGCTGCTCTGCCGCCGATCACAAGGCTCTTCCGCGAAGGATCGAGTGAGGCGGAAGCCTGCTTCGAATACTTCGCGAAGGATTTCCCAATCCGCCACTTGGTATCGGTCATGGCGCTCTTACTTCAGAAGATCCGCTTCGGGACGCATCTGCGGGAAGAGGAGCACGTCACGGATGCTCGGAGCGTCCGTGAGGAGCATGGCGAGACGGTCAATACCGATGCCGCAGCCGGAGGTCGGGGCGAGGCCGTACTCCAGGGCGCGGATGTAGTCCGCGTCGTAGTACATCGCTTCATCGTCGCCCTTGCTCTTCGCGTCAGCCTGAGCCTTGAAGCGGCGGGCCTGATCGTCCGGGTCATTGAGCTCAGAGAAGCCGTTCGCGTGCTCGCGGCCGACGATATAGAGCTCGAAGCGCTCGCAGATGCTCGGATCGCTGTCTGAGGCGCGGGCGAGCGGCGACACTTCGGTCGGGAAGTTGATGAGGAAAGTCGGGCGGATCAGCTTCGCTTCGGCGACAAGGTCAAACATCGCCATGAGGAGCGTGCCGTAGCCGACGAAATCCTTCTGCGGCTCGCCGCGGCGGGCGAGTTCAGCGCGGAGGAATGCCTCATCATCAATCTGCTCGGACGTGTAGTCCGAGTACTTCATGATCGCTTCCTTCGGCGTGAGACGGTCAAAAGGCTGCGAGAGATCCACCGTGACGCCCTGATACTGGACAACGGCGGAACCGGTTGCCTTGATCGCGGCGTAGCGGATCAGTTCTTCGGTGAAGTCCATCTGGATGCGGTAATCCCAGTACGCGGCGTACCACTCGATCGTCGTGAATTCCGGGTTGTGACGGACGTCCATGCCTTCGTTACGGAAGCAGCGGTTCATGTCATAGACACGTTCCATGCCGCCCACCACGAGACGCTTCAGATAGAGTTCCGGAGCGATTCGGAGGTAGAGATCAACGTCAAGCGCGTTGTGATGCGTGATGAAGGGCTTCGCGTTCGCGCCGCCCGGGATCGGGTGCAGCATCGGGGTTTCGACTTCGAGGAAGCGGTGCTGCGTCATGAAGTCGCGGATCGCCGTGATCATCTTGGAACGCGTGATGAAGCGGTTGCGCGACACGTCATTCGTCATCAGATCGACGTAACGCTGGCGGTAGATCAGTTCCGGATCCGTGATGCCCTTATGCTTGTCGGGAAGCGGACGGATCGACTTCGTGAGGAGACGAAGCGTCTCGACGTGAACGGAGAGTTCACCCGTCTTCGTCTTGAAGAGATAGCCGGTGGAGCCGACGATATCACCCACGTCCCAGGTCTTGAAGTTCTTGTACGCCTCTTCGCCGAGCGCGTCGCGCGTGACGAAGTACTGGATCGTGCCGGTCATGTCCTTCACGGTGAGGAAGGAGACCTTGCCCATCACGCGCTTCAGCATGATGCGGCCGGCGGTCTGAACCTCAACCTTTTCGGAAGCCTCAAACGTTTCGCGGTCTTCGGCGTCGTACTTCGCGTGCAGATCGGCAAAGTAGTCCTTGCGGCGGAAATCGTTCGGGTAGGCGGCGTTCGCGTCGCGGAGCAGCTGCAGCTTGGCGCGGCGCTCAGCGATGATGTGATTCTCTTCTGCGGCGGAATCCGCTTCCGGCGCAATCTTCTGTTCTTCAGCCATTTCAGTTCCTGATTTAAAAATTATTCCGTGAGCGCCAGGCGTCAGACGCCCTGCTTCAGGCTCGCCTCGATGAACTGATCGAGGTCGCCGTTCAGCACAGCGGTGGTGTTCGTGTTTTCAACGTTCGTGCGCAGATCCTTGATGCGGCTCTGATCGAGCACGTAGCTGCGGATCTGGTGACCCCAGCCGATGTCGTCCTTAGCGTCTTCCAGCTTCTGCTGCTCGGCGCGGCGCTTATTCATCTCGAACTCATAGAGTTTCGCGCGCAGCTGCTGCATGGCGCGGTCTTTGTTCTGATGCTGCGAGCGTTCGTCCTGGCACTCCGTCACGATACCGGTCGGGATATGCGTGATTCGGACAGCGGATTCCGTCTTCTGAACGTGCTGGCCGCCGGCACCGGAGGCACGGTACACGTCGATACGGAGGTCGGCCGGATTGATTTCGATCTCAATCGAGTCATCCACTTCGGGGTACACGTAGACAGAAGCAAAGGACGTGTGACGGCGGGCGTTCGAGTCGAACGGGCTCTTACGCACGAGACGGTGAATGCCGGTCTCGGTGCGGAGCGTGCCGTAGGCCCAGTCACCCTGAATATAAATGGAGCAGTTCTTGATACCGGCGACGTCGCCCGCGGTTTCGCTCGTGAGCTTCACGCTGAAGCCCTTGCTTTCCGTGTATTTCAGATACATGCGCTCAAGCATCGAGGCCCAGTCCTGGGCTTCCGTGCCGCCTGCGCCCGCCTGAATTTCAAGGTAGCAGTTCGAAGAATCCATCGGATTATTGAACATGCGCTTGAACTCAAGCTGCTCAACCTTCTTTTCGATCGACTTCACGTCTTCACCGACGCTCGCGACCGCATCCCAGTCTTCTTCCTCGCGGCTCATCTCGAAGAGTTCGCCCGCGTCGCGGATGCCGGATTCAAGCTGGCGGTAGGTTCCGACCGTATCCTCAAGGAGCTTTTTCTCCTTGGACACCTGTTCGGCATGCTTCGGGTCATTCCAGAGATCGGGGTTCTCGATCTCGCGGTTCAGTTCTTCAAGACGTCGGGCTTTGAGGTCGATGTCAAAGATACCCCCTGAGACCGGAAAGTCGGTCTCCCAGATCGGTGATGCTGTTTCCGATCTGATTAAGCTGTTCAGCTTCCATTTATATCTCTTACTGTACAGAAACGAAAAAGGAAAATTATAAAGTAGAACGGGGCGCCGCAAAGCCGCGCGGGGGCTTTCCGGATAGGGGTGAAATACCCTGACCCCGTGTCAGTCTGAGGACGGAGGCGAGGCGCCTACTCCTCAGCGTTTTCAATCATGAGCTGGAGCGACTTCCGGCCCATCCACTCATTCACGTCCAGCCGATAGGCGAGCTTCACGCGTCCCGGAAGCGGCGTGCTGTGGCGGAAGAAAATGGCGTCGAAATGCTGACCCGCGGTCGACACGGTCGCTTTGAGATGCTCGCCGCCCCGAAGCGGGGTCTGGCGGACGATATCGAATTCGTTCGCGAAAAGCGGCGCCTCGAAGGACTGCCCCCAGACGACAGAATCAATTTCCCGGATGAGACCGAAGGAAATCTCTTCAGGCGCGAGCGCGCCGTCCACAACGATGTCTTCCGTGAGAAGCTCGGGAGAAATATTTTCCGACACCACCTTTTCAAACGCGTCGCGGAACTGCTCAAGGCCGTCCCCCCGGATCGTGAGACCCGCGGCGAGCGCGTGGCCGCCGTAGCGAAGGATCAGCCCCGGAAACATTGTGTCAATCCGCGAGAGGCAGTACCGGAGGTGAAGCCCCGGGATGGAGCGGCCGGAGCCGCGGAGAAGGCCATTTTTGGTCGGCGCGAAAGCGATCACCGGGCGGTGAGTCCGTTCCTTCACGCGGCTCGCGACGAGGCCGACAAGCCCCTGATGCCAGTCCGGGTGGCTGAGCACGAGGCTCATGCGGTGCTCGATATCGGCGTCGGAGAGCGAATCCAGCGCCTCTTCCTGCATGCTGCGTTCGAGCGCCTTCCGCTGATCATTGATGTCCTCAAGCTGTGAGGCGAGTTCAGTGGCGTTCGCCTCTCCCGCGAGGAGGCACTGGATCCCGATCTCCATATTGGCGATACGGCCGGCGGCGTTGATCCGGGGCGCGAGCGTGAAGCCGAGGTCACGGACCGAGATCTGGGAAATATCGCGCTTATTCTGATTCGCGAGCGTGTAAAGCGCGGTGAGCCCCGCGCTTCCCCTGCCGCTCCGGAGACGCTTCAGTCCCTGAGCCACAAGAATGCGGTTATTGCGGTCAAGCGGCACAACGTCCGCCACGGTTCCGAGCGCGACGAGGTCAAGGAGCTTGGAGAGCTTCGGCTGCTGCCCGGCCGCAAAGGCGCCGCGGGCCCGGAGCTCCGCGCGGAGCGCGATCAGGACGTAGAAGATCACACCGACACCGGCGAGGTTCCCCGGCGCACCGGCGCCGTCAGGACCGTTCGGATTCACGATGCAGGCCGCGGCCGGCAGGTATTCGCCCGGGAGATGGTGATCTGTCACGATCACGCGGATACCGAGCTGGTTTGCGCGCGCCACGCCTTCCACGCTTCCCATGCCGTTATCCACGGTGAGAATGATGTCAGGGCGGCCGTATTTTTCGGTGAGCGCGTCGACCACCACGGGGGAAAGGCCGTACCCCATCGACATGCGGTCCGGAATGAACCAGGACACTTGCTCAGGCCGGAACCCGAGAAGCCGCAGTCCCTGATAAGCCACCGTGCTCGCTGTTGCCCCGTCGCAGTCATAGTCGCCGACAACGGCAACCGATTCCCCTTTCTCAAGAGCGTCCGCGAGCATCGAGGCGGCTTCCGCGGCGTGCGGGAGCGCGGTGGGCGGAATCAGTCCGGCGAGCCCCGTATCCATTTCGCTTTTCCCGACAATCCGCCTCCCGGCAAGCACCTGAGCGAGAGGACGGGAGAAACCTTCCGACTGCAGCCTTGCGGCGGCGGCCGGATCGTAGTGTCGGGTAATAAAGCGGGTCTTCATAGTGTTTTCAGTCTGAATCCGTGAGCCAGGAGTAGTCGGGGGGCGTTTTTTTGGCAAACCGGCTGAGGAATCGGCTCTTCAGTCCTTCGGTTTTGGGGAGGAGCGTCGCGGTGGTGCCGAGGCCGCAGGCTACGATAGCAGTGCTTTCAGTCTTCCGCTCAATCGCGGCGGCCTTCAGTTCCGCGATTTTGGAAGCAACACCGGGGAGCGCGGCGAGCCACGCGTCCCAGTCACCCCGCAGCCACGGTTCCCAGAGGTCACTGATCACGGCGATCATGTCACCGGGGGCCGCTTCCTCAGGCCACGTTTTTCCTGTCGTGCGGCTCACGAACTGGCAGAGCATCCCGGCCTCCATCGCCCAGCTGCGGAGGACCGGCTCGTCGGACATCACGGCGCGGATCAGGGTCGGCGGATAGAAGCGGATCTGACGCCCGCCTCCCGCGATCCATACGGCGTTCGGAGCGGGGCGGCCAGCGGCCTTCCGGCCCGCGGTAATCTCGGTGCCAGCCATTGTCTCAGCACACGCCCTGAGGCACTCAAGCGCCATATCGCGGTCCCCCGCGATCGCGCCTTCATCCAGCCCCATGCCGTCCTGGCACTCCCAGGGGCGGAGCACGGCCTCCCAGTCCTTCATGCGGGTGGCGTACCAGAGCGTATCCCACTGCTGGAGGACGAAACCGAATTTCGCGAGCGTCTTCCGGAGCGGTTCCGAGCAGCGGTCGATTTCTTCCGCGGTGAGAGGATCGCTTCCGAGCGAGCGGTAAACGCCGTTCTCCTCAACGCACGGCGTCACGGACCAGATTTCCGTCGCGAGCGTCGGACCGTGATCCTCAAGCCACACGTAGGCCGCGTGAGCCGGAGTCGTTTTCCCACGCGGCACCACGCCCCAGAACCAGAGGTGATGGGTGCAGCGCGCAAAGGGCAGCGTCAGCCCCTCGGCAAGCCTCTGGCAGACAGGGGTGCCAAGACCTTCCAGGATGGGGTCGAGAAGTGACCGGTCGATTCGAGGAATGACAGCGGGGGCGACGTCCTTCGGCAGACGGGCACCGGGGAGCAGGTAATAGGCAGTGGACATAGGGATCCTATTTTAGACGGAAGACGGTCCCGGGTTAGGTCCGCTCTTGCTTAGAATGTGTGCACAGCTCCGGGATCCGCCCGGAGTCAACAGTCAACACTTCAGGATTTGAGCTCCGTGTCTCTGCCTTTTGAATTTCTGATCGGCCTCCGCTATACGCGTTCCGGCCGGCGAACCGGACGGAAGGACCGGTTTGTTTCCTTCATCTCAGCGACGTCTGTCGTGTCAATCGCGCTCGGCGTGATGGCGCTGATCATTGTGCTTTCCGTGATGAACGGGTTCCAGACCCAGGTTCGTGACCGGATGCTGTCTGTCATTCCGCATATCCAGATTTCAAGCGGCACGGGTCCCGTGTCGGACTGGAGGTCGCTTGCCGCGGTCGCGGAAAAGAACTCCGAAGTGCGGGGAGCCGCACCCTTCGTTGAAGGGCAGGGGCTGATTTCGACTGGTGACCGCGTGATCGGCACCATGGTGGAAGGGGTCGATCCGAAGGAAGAGGTGAAGGCGAGTGAAGTCGCTTCCACGATGCCCGCCGGAACGCTTGACTCACTTACGCCGGGGAGCTTCCACGCGGTGATCGGGTCGGTGCTCGCCGCACGGCTTGGCGTGGCGCCCGGAGATAAGATTGCGCTCGTCGTCCCTCAGGGCACCACGACACCCGCCGGCATGATCCCGCGGGTCCGGACGCTCACGGTGTCAGGGATCTTTACGGCTGGGCACTTCGAATACGATTCGACGATGCTCTTCATGAATATTGAGGACGCCGCGGCGCTCTTCCGCACCGGGGGCCCGATGGGCGTCCGTGTCCGCGTGGCGGATATGCAGGAAGCCCCCGCTGTCGCTGAGAGTCTCATGAAGTCGCTGCCGCCCGGGTACTTCGCCCGCGACTGGACCGTGGAAAACAAGACATGGTTCGCCGCAGTGCAGGTGGAGAAGCGGATGATGTCGATCATTCTCTTTCTCATCGTGCTCGTGGGCGCGTTCGGGCTGGTGTCGACTCTCGTGATGACCGTGACCGAGAAGCAGTCAGACATCGCGATTCTCCGGACGCTTGGCGCTTCGCCTGGCTCCATCATGAAGATCTTCATGATCCAGGGCGCGGTGATCGGCGTGATCGGTGTGGCATCCGGTGTCGCGATCGGGCTACTCATCGCGTGCAATCTCGGTTCCATCGTGTCCGCGATTGAGGCGGTTTTCCATGTGGAATTCCTCCCGCAGTCGATTTACCTGATTTCCGGCATGCCGTCCGAACCCCGGGCGTCCGACATTATTCCGATTGCCGTTTTTTCTCTTTTCCTGTCGCTTGCCGCGACCGTTTATCCGAGCTGGCGTGCGTCCCGCATCCGGCCTGCTGAGGCTCTGAGATATGAGTGAGTTTGCGATTGAGGTTGAGGGTCTCGCCAAGGCGTACCGTGAGGGAGACCGTGAAACACCGGTGCTGAAGAATGTGTCGCTCCGCGTGAAGCCTGGGGAAACCGTCGCGATTGTCGGGGCGTCAGGCGCCGGCAAGTCGACGCTCCTTCACTGTATCGGCGGGCTGGATGACGCCGACGCCGGGCGCGTGGTGGTGGATGGTGTCGATATCGGAGGGATGGATGAGAAGGCGCGCGGTGACCTGAGAAACCGGCGTCTCGGCTTTGTCTATCAGTTCCATCACCTGCTTCCGGAATTCACGGCGCTCGAAAACGTGGCGATGCCGCTCTATATCCGGAGGACACCCGAGGCGGAAGCCAACGCTGCCGCGAAGGCGGTGCTGGAGGAAATCGGGCTCGGGGAGCGGCTTGATCACCTGCCGTCCCAGCTTTCAGGGGGCGAGCGGCAGCGAACCGCGATTGCCCGCGCCGTTGTGACCTCTCCCGCCTGCATTCTCGCGGACGAACCGACAGGGAACCTCGATCAGGACACCGCGCAGGCGGTCTGGGACCGGTTCCTCAGTCTCGCGAGCGAAAAGAACACCGCGATCATCATCGTGACGCATGACCTGGGACTCGCGAAGCGCTGCGGCCGGATTCTGAGGCTGAAGGGCGGTTCGATTGAGCCCTTTGAGGAGTGACCGGGAGGAGGGTGAGCCGTGGCCTGTCTTATCGATACGCATAACCACATGCAGTCTGAGCAGTTCGATCATGACCGTCCGGATGTCTTCCGGCGGGCGAAAGAGTCGGGTGTCGGCTGCGCGCTCATCGCGGCGGGAATTTCAGGCGACTGGACGAAATGCCTCCGGGTGGGGGCAGAGTCCGGGTGGTGCGTCGGGCTTGGGGTTCATCCGCTCGCGACCGCCCGTCCCACGGTGACCCCTGAAGTGGCGGACGAGCTGCGTGACGCGCTCAGGCGCGAAATGGCGGATCCCGCGAGCCGCGTGGTGGCGGTCGCGGAGATCGGGCTGGATGGTTTTGTGCCGGATCTGGACCGCGCGAAACAGGAAGCGGTGTTTGTCGCCCAGCTGAAGGTGGCGCGGGATACCGGCATGCCGGTCTCGCTTCACGTGAGGCGGTCTGTCGACTGGGTCACCAAGTGGCTTCGTCGGATTCCGGTTTCAGGCGGTGTCGCGCACGCGTTTAATGGCTCCGAGGAGCAGGCGAGGATTCTGATTTCGCTTGGACTCAAACTCGGATTCGGCGGCGCGATGATGTATAGCGGCAGCCGCCGGATCAGGCGTCTTGCGGCTACGCTTCCTCTTGAAAGCATCGTGCTTGAAACCGACGCTCCGGATATGCCTTCAGGCGCGAGGCGCGACAGCGGCAACCTCCGGACTGAACCCGCTGATATCGCGGGGTATCTCGATGAACTCGCTCAGCTCCGGGGCATGCCCCGCGACGAGCTTCTTTCAGCCCTCCAGGCGAATTCTCTTGCGGCATTCCCGGGAATGCGTGAGTTTCTCCCGGAGCGTCAGAAGAACTGAAACGCCATATAGAGTTACACTCACGTTCTAATACTTTGACCTGCAAAGTCTTAAGGAAAATGACCCAGTATACGAAAAATAACAGCGCGCTTGTCGCCGTCATCGGTCTTGATCAGCCCGGTATTGTTGCCACCGTTTCTTCCGCCCTTACCCGTCTGGGCTGCAATATCGAAGAAATGACCCAGTCCACGCTGCACGACCAGTTTTCGGGCATTTATCTGCTGAATAAGCCTGAAGGCCTGTCCAACGAGACGCTCAACGAGGAAATCAGCAAGGCGCTCGAAGCCCGCAAATTCCACCTCTCCCTTGTGATCCGCGACTTTGAAGAACTGCCGAAGGATTCCGTGCCGGAGTCCGAATCCTACGTGGTGACGATCTGGGGCAAAGACGGCAACGACATCGTGTCGACCTTCTCCCGCATCATGAGTGAGCAGCGCGTGAACATTCACGATCTGCGCGCGAAGCCGCTCGGTGAGGGTGAGTCCGTTCAGATTTTTGAAGTGAGCGTGCCGAAGGCGGTTGACGCCCGCGCGCTGCACCGCGTGATGTCGGAACGCGCCAAGGCCATGGGCCTCTCGCTCACGATGCAGCATCACCTCATTTTTGATGCGATGCATCACATCGAAATTCATTAATTCCATTTCGGCTGCAAGAGCGGCAGAAGACTCTTTTAGGGTGAAAAACAACAATGATTTCTGAAAACGAGATCCTTTCCACCATCAACATGACCCGGGCCGAGCACCTTGACGTGCGTACGGTGACGCTCGGTGTCAGCCTGTTCGACTGCGCGAGCACCGACTACGACACGTTTGCCTATCGTCTCCGCGCGAAGATCAGCAAGTATGCGAAGCGCCTCGTTGAGACCTGCAACATGGTCGGCGACCGCTACGGCATTCCGGTTGTGAACAAGCGTATTTCGGTTTCTCCGATCGGTACGGTCTGCTCCTCCTTCACGCGCGATCAGCTTGCCGCCGTCTGCAGCGAGCTTGACGCTGCCGCGAAGGAAGTCGGTGTCGACTTTGTGGGCGGTTTCGGCGCTCTCGTTGAGAAGGGCATCACCCCCGGTGAGCGTAACCTGATCGACTCGCTGCCTGAAGCCCTCGCGACCACGGACCGCGTCTGCTCCTCGATCAACGTGGGCAGCACGAAGGCCGGTATCAACATGGACGCGGTTGCCCTGATGGGCCAGCGCGTGCTTGATGTCGCCCAGGCGACCTCGGACCGCGACGGTATCGGCGCGGCGAAGCTCGTTGTCTTCTGCAACATTCCCCAGGACGTGCCCTTCATGGCCGGCGCCTACCTCGGTGTCGGTGAGCCTGACGTCGTGATCGACGTCGGTGTTTCCGGTCCGGGCGTTGTGAAGAAGGCGCTTGACCGCCTGATCGAAGAGAAGAACAACGGCCGCCATATCACGGTGGACGATGTTGCCGAAACGATCAAGTTCACGGCCTTCAAGGTGACGCGCGTCGGTGAAATCATCGGCCGCGACGTGGCGAAGGAACTCGGCATCCCGTTTGGCGTGGCCGATCTGTCGCTCGCTCCGACCCCGGCGATCGGTGACTCCGTCGGTGAAATCTTCCAGGCTCTCGGCCTCTCCTCGATCGGCGCTCCCGGTACGACCGCGATTCTCGCGATGCTGAATGACGCGGTGAAGAAGGGCGGCGTTTTCGCTTCCTCTCACGTCGGCGGCCTTTCCGGCGCCTTCATCCCGGTGTCCGAGGACGCGGCGATTGAAGCCGCTGCCCGCAGCGGCGCGCTCACGTTCGAGAAGCTCGAAGCGATGACCTCGGTCTGCTCGGTCGGTCTCGACATGATCGCGATCCCGGGTGACACCCCGGCCTCGACGATCGGCGGCATCATCGCTGACGAAGCTGCGATCGGCATGATCAACAACAAGGCGACCGCTGTCCGCGTGATTCCGGTCCCCGGAAAGACGGTGGGCGACGTGGCGGTCTTCGGCGGACTGCTCGGCGAAGCGGCCGTCATCCGCGTTCCTGGCGGTGACTCCGCGGGCTTCGTGAACCTCGGCGGCCGTATCCCGGCTCCGATTCACAGCCTGAAGAACTAACGGATAAGAGACCGGGATTCTCCCGGTTTTATCCGTGTTCCGGAATAAGGCCGGGGACTCAGTCCCTGGCCTTTTTTCTTAATTTTTTGAAATTCATCCCCGCATAGGTTCACAATACAAAAGTGGGGATGCCTCCGCCTGGAGAAGCGGGGGCGGGTTTTGGTTGACTTCGGGTTGGAGAGAAAAATGGGGTCGGAAAGTAAATCGCCGCTGGTGAGAATCGTGGATGACGACGAAGGCGTGAGGCAGTCGAGCGCCTTCCTGCTCGGGGCCGCAGGCTACGAGACCGCATGCTACGAGAGCGCTGACGACTTTCTGAAGCATGATGATCCGGCCCGTCCAGGCTGCCTCCTGCTCGACGCCCGAATGCCGGGCATGACAGGCCTTGAACTGCAGGATCTGCTCGACTCCAGGGGTTTCAGGATTCCGGTGATCTTTGTCACCGGGCACGGCGACGTCGATATGGCGGTGCACGTGCTGAAGCAGGGCGCCGCGGATTTCCTCCAGAAACCGGTGGACGGCGACCGGCTGATCGCCGTGGTGGAGGCCGCCGTGAAGCGCGACCTCGAGCGGGTTGAGGCGGATGAGCGCGATAACGCGGACCGGGCGGCCTTTGAGACGCTGACCGCGCGCGAAAAAGAAGTGGTGAAGCTTGTTGCCGAGGGGCTCCAGAACAAAGAAATCGCCGAGAAACTGAATATCGCCGAGAAGACCGTCAAGGTGCACCGCGGCTCCGCCACCCGGAAGCTGAACGTCCGTAATGGCGTTGACATTGCCACGCTGCTTCGCCGCATCGGCGTCATGAATTGAATATTTCTGCGGCCTAATCCGTCCGCAGTCTCGCCTAGAATCTGAATTTGTATTAATTTGCAAAACCGGATTCGGGATTTCTACTGATATAAGCACGCCGCCATAGAATGGGCTGTCGCAAGGGGATTCCCACGCGAGGCCTGTCTGAAGGCGTTTATTCCTCATTAACCGCAGAGAAGATTTGTCCGATGGCACCAGATAACAAGAAAACCGAAGCGCCGGTTAAAGTGAACTGGCAGCTTGCCCGTTCGATGGTGGAACCGCTCTACGCGGGGCAATGCCTTGAGACAGGCGAACCCCGTATGTCGCACGCAGACGGCATGGCCAGCATTCTGCGGGGCATCCGGGATGATGATGAACTGATTGCCGCGGCCTATCTCTCCTCCGTGCAGGATTATCTGAAGAATCCTGAGGAGTGGATTGAGAAGAGTTTCGGCGGCAAGGTGCTCGAGCTCTGCACCGATCTGCAGCGTCTGATGAAGCTCTCCGAACAGGCCCGTTCGAGCAACAAGGAAGCGAATGCCGCGTCCCAGCCCGAGAAGCTGAGAAAGATGCTGCTCGCGATGTGCGGCGACCTCCGGGTCGTGCTCCTTCGTCTCGCGAGCCGTCTGCAGACGCTGCGCTGGTTTGTGATGCACCCGTCGGATGACGCGAAGATCTACGCCGCGGAAACGCTCCAGCTCTACTCGCCGCTCGCGAACCGCCTCGGTATCTGGCAGATGAAGTGGGAGCTCGAGGACCTGTCGCTCCGCTTCACGCGGCCTGAGGTCTATCAGGAGATCGTGCGGCACCTCGACGCGAGCCGCGCCGAGCGCCTCGCCTTCGTGCAGCAGGCCGTGACGAAGATCCGGTCGCTGCTCGCCGCGCACCATATCCGGGGCGAGGTCTCCGGCCGCTCGAAGCATATCTACTCGATCTGGCTCAAGATGGAGCGTAAGCACCTGCCGTTTGAGCGGCTCTTCGACCTCCGGGCGCTCCGCGTCATCGTGGATACGGTCGAACAGTGCTACGAGGTGCTCTCGATCCTGAATGAAAATTTCACCGCGATTCAGTCAGAGTACGACGACTATATCGCGCATCCGAAGCCGAACGGCTATCGGTCGCTGCACACGGTTGTGAAGGCTTCAAACGGGCTTCCGGTCGAAATCCAGATCCGTACGCGCGAGATGCATGAGTTCGCGGAACTCGGTTTCGCGGCCCACTGGCGCTATAAGGAAGCGGGCAATTCGCTTGGCGTGAATTCCGCTGAAGAGCAGAAAGTTGTCTGGCTCCGTCAGCTGCTCGCGTGGCACTCGGACGTTGAGCCGCCGCGCGCGCCGGGTGTCGAGGACGATCTGATCTACGCACTCACCCCGATGGGGCGCGTTGTGGAACTCGCGGCGAACAGCACACCGGTGGACTTTGCCTATATGGTCCACACGCAGCTCGGCCACCGCTGCCGAGGCGCGAAGGTGAACGGCGCGATCGTGCCGCTCACGCATAAGCTGAAGACCGGCGACACGGTGGAAATCATCGCGGCGAAGTCCGGCGGCCCGTCGCAGGACTGGATGAATCCGGAGCTTGGGTTCGCCGCCATGGCCCGGACCCGCGGCAAGGTGAGAACGTGGTTCAACCAGCTGCACCTCCAGGAGCAGATCGCACGCGGGCGTGATGAGCTCGATACCGAACTCGCGCGCCTCGGGAAGTCGACTTATAACCTTGAGTCGCTCGCGAAGACGCTTGGTTTTGAGTCCGTGGATGATCTCTGCCTCACCATCGCGAAGGACGAGATTTCGAACCGCGCGATCGAAGCGGTCGTGGTGCCTCAGACGCAGAAAAAGGCGGCCGATGAGCCGGTGATCCCGGTGAAGCCCGCGCAGCCGCGTGCCCATCACGATAACGGACAGATTCTTGTTGCTGGTGTCGGATCGCTTCTCACGCAGCTCGCGAAGTGCTGCCATCCGGTGCCGCCTGACGAGATCGTGGGCTTTGTGTCCCGCGGCCGCGGTGTCGTTGTGCACCGCGCTGACTGCCCGAACGTGAAGAACCTGATGGAGCAGTCGAAGGAACGTCTGATTGAGGTCTCCTGGGGTGAAGCGCCCGAGGACACTCTCTACCCGATGGAGATCCTCGTTCTCGCCCGCGACCGTATCGGTCTTCTGAAAGATGTGACCGATGTCTTCATCCGCCTGAAGATCAACATCACGAACGTCAACACGCAGACTGTGAAGAACGTCGCGCGCCTGAAATTCGGGGTGGAAGTGGCCGGTGCCGCGCTGATGCAGCAGGCCCTGAAGGAGATTCTTGAGGTGAAAGGGGTCATTTCGGCCCATAGAAGCTAGTGAAAACCCCTAAAATAAAATATTTTTAGGGGGAACTCTTGCTTTTTTATTTTGGATCCGTAGAATTCTAATTCTCTCAGGCACGTAGCTCAGCTGGTTAGAGCATCACCTTGACATGGTGGGGGTCGTTGGTTCGAGTCCAATCGTGCCTACCAAATTTTTCTGGGAGTGCTGTGTTGTTAGATTTTTCTCTGATGAATCGAACTACACTGACCATCATCTAAAACCGATGGTGAGTCACACAGCAGTTCTGTTGCTTTAAAAAAGAAAGTGCGGCTCGGGCCGCACTTTTTTTTTATTCTTTGCAGCCCGAGCCGGCGGCCGATATCCTTTACCTGGGCGGACCGGCCGGCAGAACCGCCTGACGGGCGGTCAGAGTTGCCGCTCTTCAGGCGGCAAACAGTCTGGGCAAGAAATCTTTTGAAAGAGAAGTCCCTGTCTGAAGGGGTTGAAAAGGGAGTGTCAAATGTTGGAAATTACTTTGCCGGATGGTTCAAAGCGCGAGTTTGAAGGCCCCGTGACAGTGGCGCAGATTGCCGCTTCGATCGGTGCCGGACTCGCCCGTGCGGCGCTTGCCGGCCGCGTGGACGGAAAGCTTGTGGATCTCTCTGAGACCGTGGATCACGACGCCTCTGTCGCGATCATCACCGGTAAGGATGAGGAAGGTCTTGACATCATTCGCCACTCCACCGCTCACCTGATGGCTCAGGCAGTGAAGCAGCTCTATCCGGAAGCCGAAGTGACGATCGGACCGTCGATCGAAAACGGTTTCTACTACGACTTCTCCTGCAAGAAGCCCTTCTCGGAAGAAGACCTCGCGAAGATCGAAAAGCGCATGGACGAGATCGTGGCGGAGAACCTCCCGATCACGCACCGCGAAGTGACGCGCGACGAGGCGATCTCCTTCTTCGATAAGCTCGGCGAGCACTATAAGGTCGAACTCGTGAAGGCGATTCCGGAAGACCAGAAGATCACGCTCTACACGCAGGGCGACTTCACGGATCTGTGCCGCGGGCCTCACGTGCCGAGCACCGGTGTGCTGAAGGTGCATAAGCTGATGAAGGTGGCCGGCGCTTACTGGCGCGGCGACTCGAAGAATGAGATGCTGCAGCGTATCTACGGCACCGCGTTCGCGACGAAGGATGAGCTGAAGGCTTATCTGCACATGCTCGAAGAGGCCGCCCGCCGCGACCACCGCAAGCTTGGCAAGGACATGGACCTCTTCCACCTCCAGGAAGAAGCCCCGGGCATGATTTTCTGGCACGCGAAGGGCTGGGCCCTCTGGCAGGTGATCGAGCAGTACATGCGCCGCATCTACCGCGACAACGGCTACCAGGAAGTGAAGGCTCCGCAGCTTCTCGACCGCTCCCTCTGGGAGAAGTCCGGCCACTGGGCGAAGTACCGCTCCAACATGTTCACGACGGAGTCTGAGAACCGCATCTACGCTCTGAAGCCGATGAACTGCCCGGGCCACATCCAGATCTTCAAGAGCGCGCTCCGCTCTTACCGCGATCTGCCGATCCGCTACGGTGAATTCGGTCAGTGCCACCGCAACGAGCCGTCCGGCTCTCTGCACGGCCTGATGCGCGTCCGCGGTTTCACGCAGGACGACGGCCACATCTTCTGCACGGAAGATCAGATTCTCGACGAATGCGTGAATTTCACCGCGATCGTGAAGAAGGTCTACAAGGACTTCGGATTCGACGATATTGAGTACTTCGTCGCGACGCGTCCTGAAATGCGTATCGGTGACGACGCGACCTGGGACAAGGCTGAGAAGGATCTGATGATCGCTCTCGACCGCGCCGGTGTGAAGTACAAGGTGCTGCCGGGTGAAGGCGCTTTCTACGGCCCGAAGGTTGAGTACCACCTCCGTGACTGCCTCGGCCGCAGCTGGCAGTGCGGTACGGTTCAGGTTGACTTCCAGATGCCGGGCCGTCTCGGAGCGGAATATGTTGATGCCGATGACCAGAGAAAGGTCCCGGTTATGCTCCATCGTGCTATCCTCGGTTCTCTGGAACGCTGGATTGGTATGCTGCTTGAGAACTACGCCGGAGCCCTTCCGCCGTGGCTCGCACCGACTCAGGTAGCGGTTGCCTCCATTACGGATTCCCAGGCAGACTACGCTCACGAGGTTTATCAGAAACTCTTCAATGCGGGTTATCGAGTAGAAGAGGATTTGCGCAGTGAGAAAATCAACTATAAAATTCGCGAACTTAGTCTGACGAAAGTTCCTTACATCCTGGTTGTGGGTGAGAAGGAAAAGCAGGCAGGTACAGTGGCTGTCCGTGAGCGCGGCGGCCGGAATATCGGTGCTATGAGTTTTGACGACTTTGCTGCGCTGCTCGCGGCTCAGGTCGCCGATCACACCAACATTGAGGTTAATAAGTGATAACAAATAGTAGGGATAACCCTGCAAAAGAGGAAAATCGTCATCGTCTGAATCGTGAAATCCGGGTCCCCGAGGTCCGAGTCACGATGCCGGACGGAACCAGCGTCATCATGAACACGTACGACGCTCTTCACAAGGCTGAAGAGCTCGGCGTGGATCTGGTCGAAGTCGCGCCGAAGGCGCGTCCGCCGGTTTGCAAGCTGATTGACTACGGCAAGTTCAAGTACCAGGAACAGAAGCGCGCTCAGGAAGCCAAGGCCAAGCAGAAGGTCACGCAGGTGAAGGAAGTGAAGTTCCGCCCCGCGACCGACGAAAACGATTTTCAGACGAAGATCCGTGCTGTCCGCCGCTTCCTTGAAGGCGGAGATAAGGCTAAAATTACGCTCCGCTATCGCGGCCGCGAAATGGCCCATCAGGAATTCGGCGTGGAACTTATGGACCGCGTGAAGACCGAGCTGGGTGATATCGCTCAGGTTGAGCAGAATCCGAAGCTCGAAGGGCGCCAGATGATCATGGTGCTCGGGCCGAAGCGCAAGAAGTAATCAGACGAAATCGTCCGGGGGAGATGCGTTTCTCTCCTCCGGCATTTCTGACCAGTTTTGCAGTACCTCCGAAACTTCTCCCAACCCGGGAAGTGTCGGAGTTAGAAGAAGTGATTCAAGGGCAGTTCAAGACCATCCAAACTTTTTCCGGAAGGCGCCTTTGAGTCATCAATAAAGAGGAAACGGCAAATGCCGAAGATGAAAACCAAGCGGGCTGCTGCCAAGCGCTTTAAAGTGCGCTCCGGCGGTTCCATCAAGTTTGGCCACTCGACCAAGCGTCACATCCTGTCCCATCGCACGACCAAGAACAAGCGTCACCTGCGCGGCATGGTGACGGTTGCGAAGTGCAATGAGCTCAACGTCAAGCGCATGCTTGCCATCGCTTCCTGATCTGGATAGGAGAATAAAAAGATGCCTCGAGTTAAGCGTGGTGTAACCGCTCGTGCCCGTCATAAGAAGCTGCTCGCCCTGTCGAAGGGCTACAGCCTTCGTGCCAACAATGTGTTCCGTGTGGCCAAGGAAGCCGTCATGCGCGGCGCCCAGTACGCCTATCGTGACCGCCGTGCGAAGAAGCGCGTCTTCCGCCGTCTGTGGATTGCCCGTATCAATGCGGCTACCCGTCAGAACGGAATGACCTACAGCGCCTTCATCAACGGCCTTCACAAGGCGAACATCCTCCTTGATCGCAAGGTGCTCGCTGATATGGCTGTGTTTGACAAGGAAGGCTTTGTTGCTCTGGTCGAAAAGGCCAAGGCAGCTCGTGCTTAATTGGTGAATCCACTTGTCAAAGCACAGGAGCGCTGAAGCCTCGGCTGAGGTGCTCCAGCTTTAAAAGGGGCGGGCCAGCAGTACCGGGCCGCCCCTTTTTTCGTTATCTTCTTCTGTATTGCGGGCAAGAAAGCAGACCGCTGCTGCCCACGTTTTCCGTATCGGAATCAAAAAATGGAAGATTTATCCAAACTGATTGAATCCGCCCGGCAGGCTTTCGCTGAAGCGACGCAGCCTGCAGCGCTGGAAGATGCCAAGGCGAAATTCCTTGGGAAGTCCGGCACCCTCACGACAATGATGAAGGGTCTGCGGGATCTCGCAGCCGACCAGCGGAAGGCGGCCGGTGCTGAGATCAATGCCGCGAAGCGTGCTGTGGAAGAGGCGCTGAACGCCCGCCGCGAAGCGCTCGCGCAGGCCGCTCTCGAGAAGAAGCTTGCCGAGGAAGCGATCGATGTGACGCTGCCGGGACGTACGTCTCCCGCCGGCGGCATCCACCCCGTGATCCGCACCTGGATGCGTATTGAAGAGATTTTCCGTTCGATCGGTTTCGACGTGGCCTCCGGCCCTGAAATCGAGAACGACTGGTACACGTTCACGGCGCTCAATAACCCCCTCAACCATCCGGCCCGCTCGATGCAGGATACGTTCTACGTCGACATGAAGGATGAGAAGGGGCTGCTGCTGCCGCTGCGCCCGCACACCTCCCCGATGCAGGTCCGTTACTCCCGCACCCACAAGCCGCCGATCAAGGTGATTGCTCCGGGACGTACCTACCGCGTTGACTCCGACGCCACGCACTCCCCGATGTTCCATCAGGTCGAAGGACTGTGGCTCGGCGAAAACATCAGCTTCGCGGATCTGAAGGGCGTGTACTCCATGTTCCTGCGCCGGTTCTTCGAAACCGACGACCTCATCGTGCGCTTCCGTCCGAGCTACTTCCCGTTCACCGAGCCGTCTGTTGAAGTGGACATGATGTTCACCACCGGCTCCCGCAAGGGCAAGTGGCTTGAGATTTCCGGCGCCGGCGAAGTGCACCCGACCGTGGTCCGCAACTACGGGCTCGATCCCGAGCAGTACTGCGGCTTCGCTTTCGGCTCGGGTCTTGAGCGTCTCACGATGCTGCGCTACGGCATCGACGACCTGCGGCTCTTCTTTGAAGGCGACCTCCGGTTCCTTCGCCAGTTCAACGAGTAATGGGGAAGAAAAATGCTGTTTTCTGAAAGCTGGCTTCGTACGTATGTGAATCCCGCGATTTCGAGCGAGGAGCTCCAGGACGCGCTCACGATGCACGGCCTCGAAGTGGACGAAGCCCGTAAGGCGGCCCCCGATTTCACGGGTGTCGTGATTGCTGAAGTCGTTGAATGCCGCGACCATGAGAATTCCGATCACCTGCATGTCTGCCAGGTGAACGCCGGCACTGGCGAACTGATCCAGATCGTCTGCGGCGCGCCGAACGTCCGAGCTGGGGTGCGTGTGCCCTGCGCGATGGTGGGAGCTGAGCTCCCCGGCGGGTTCAAGATCAAGAAGGCGAAGCTGCGCGGCGTGCCCTCGAACGGCATGCTCTGCTCGGCCCGTGAGCTCGGCGTGTCCGAGGATCATGACGGTCTCTGGCTTCTGCCGGAAGACGCCCCGATCGGCGAAGATATCCGCAAGTACGCTCACCTCGACGACGTCGTGGTGGATCTGAACGTCACGCCGAACCGCGGTGACGCGCTTTCTCTCACCGGTATCGCGCGTGAAGTCCACGCCGTGACGGGGGCTGAGCTGAAGCTCCCGGAAATCCATGAAGCCGCTGTGACGACTGACGCGGCTCATGCCGTGAAGATTGAGGCCTCTGACCTCTGCGCCCGTTATACGAGCCGCGTGATCACGGGGCTGAACGCCAAGGCGAAGACGCCTGAATGGATGGCGGAGCGGCTTGAGCGCTGCGGTCAGCGTCCGATTTCGGCTCTCGTCGATATTTCGAATTACGTGCTCCTCGAGCTCGGCCGTCCGACTCACTTCTTTGACCTCGATAAGCTCTCCGGCACCGTGACGGCGCGCTGGGCGAAGAAAGGCGAGAAGATTGAGCTCCTGAACGGCAAGACCGTTGACCTGACCCCGTACTACGGCGTGATCGCGGATGATAACGGTTCGCAGGCGATCGCCGGCATCATGGGCGGCTCGGCGGACTCTGTGTCGGATGACACGGTGAACCTCTTCATCGAGTCCGCGTTCTTCCGTCCGGCCGCGATCCAGGGCCGCGCCCGTAAGCTCAACTTCTCGTCTGACTCCTCGTTCCGTTTCGAGCGCGGTGTCGACTATGGAACGACCCGTGAGCATCTCGAGTACATCACGGCGCTCGTTCTCTCGATCTGCGGAACCGACACCACGCGCGTCGGCCCGGTGAGCGACATTGAGTCCGATCTCCCGGAGCGCCGCGTCGTGAAGTTCCGCGCTGCACGCTGCCGCAAGCTCGTCGGTGTGGACATTCCGACCGACTTCATGGAAGAAGCCTTCAAGCGTCTCGGGTTTGAGTACACGCGTGACGGTGACCTCTTCACGGTGACCTCTCCCACGTACCGCTTCGATATCGAAATCGAAGAGGACCTCGTGGAAGAAGTGGCCCGTCTCTGGGGTTACGACAAGCTGCCGGAAAATCCGCCGCTTGAGCGCGCTGTGATGCTGCCGTCCCGCGAGGATCGCCGCACGCAGCATGACCTGCGTCTGAAGCTTGCCGGCCGCGGCTATCAGGAACTCGTGAACTTCTCGTTTGTCGAAGAGAAGTGGGAGAAGGATTTCGGCGGCGAAGCTGCCCCGATCCGTCTGCTGAACCCGATCGCCTCGCAGCTCTCCGTGATGCGTACGCAGCTGATCGGCGGCCTTGTCGACATTCTGCGCTACAACCTGAACCGCAAGGAAGACCGTGTGCGCGTGTTTGAGCTCGGCCGCGTGTTCTTCCAGGATCCGACGATTGAGCCTTCTGACACGTCCGTGAAGGGCGTCCGTCAGCCCGAGCACCTCGCCGGTCTCGCCTACGGCACCGCGGACGCTCCGCAGTGGGGCATCAAGTCCCGCCGCGTGGACTTCTTCGATGTGAAGGGTGACCTCGAACGCCTCGCCTTCCCGCTCACGCTTGATTTTGTTCCGGAAGTCTTCCCGTCGCTTCACCCGGGCCGCAGCGCCGGGGTGTATCTTGACGGAAAACGGATCGGTCTCATCGGCGAATTGCACCCGAGGCTTCAGCAGGCGTATGATCTCCCCCTCTGCCCTGTGGTGTTCGAGATCGATGTAGAGCCGCTGCTCAGCGTGCCGGTCCCCGAGCATAAGCCCGTTTCCAAGTTCCAGAAGTCGCTGCGCGATATTTCGCTCGCAGTGCCGGCCTCTGTGACTTCGAAGCAGATCTTCGACGCGGTGCGCGCCGCCCGGAGAACGGATGTGAGACTCGCCTGTCTCACCGACTTCCGTCTCTTCGACGTGTACCATCCGGAAAATCAGCCTTCCGCCGATAAGTCGATGGCCTTCCGCCTCGTGCTGGAGTCCTTCGGTGAAGAGGCTGTGACTGAAGCCCAGATCGAAGGCGCGACTGAAGCGGTGATCGCTGGACTTGAACCCCTTGGCATTAAACTTCGTGCTTAATTAGGTAACCATTTGAAATGGCTATTGAAGAGAATGATTTTTCCCCCACCGTCGGGACGACGATGACGAAAGCCGATCTGGTCGATATTCTGTTTGACCGGATGGGTCTTTCGAAGCGCGAAGCGAAGCTGCTTGTCGATGTGTTTTTCGACGAGATTCGCTCCCGCCTGGAGCATGGCAGCCCCGTGAAGCTTTCCGGTTTCGGCAACTTCCAGCTGCGCGACAAGCCCCAGCGCCCCGGACGCAACCCGAAGACGGGTGAGGAAATCGCGATCACGGCCCGCCGTGTCGTTACGTTCCACGCATCGGCTAAGCTCCGCGATGCAGTCCTTGCCGGCTTCCCGGCGAAGTCTGCGAATTAAAATCGCTTTGTAATCCGAGTGTTTGAGAGCGGCAGAACCGGTAAAACGGTTCTTCCGCTTTTCTTTAAGCCCGTCCTTTTAGCGGTTAGAATCGGAAGGTCAGCTAGAGAAGGAAAAGGGCATGTCAGAGAAAGAAATCGGAGCTTTTCCGCCGATTCCGGAGAAACGCTTTTTCACGATCGGCGAAGCGGCTGAGCTGGTCGGAGTCGCGACTTCGGTTCTCCGGTTCTGGGAGGATGAGTTCAAGCAGCTTTCGCCGGGCCGTCACGGTTCGCGCCGCCGCTATGAGAAGAAGGATATTCTCACGGCGCGTGAGATCCGCTCGCTCCTCTATGATCAGGGCTATACGCTGGCCGGCGCGAAGAAGCATCTGAAGCACCGGAAGACAGCAGTCGCTCAGGCGACTGAAGGCAGAGCCGCCGTGAGCCCGAATGTGGTCGAGGAACTCCGGAATATCAGGGATTCCATCAAAAATTTCCTTTTATGAAGATTTTGTGGTATAGTTCATCTCTCTCGGGGTGTGGCGCAGCCTGGTAGCGCACTTGCATGGGGTGCAAGGGGTCGTGAGTTCGAGTCCCACCACCCCGACCAATTCCAGGAAAGGAGACAACGAAAGTTGCCTCCTTTTTCTTTGTATTCGTCTACGACAACTCAATAAAAACAAGAGCTTAAGACACAATACGCGTGTTGTCTTTGTCTCTAATCCTCTCCGTAAGGCGTGTCATTATCTAAGAATCTATGCCACAATCATTACCACAAATGAGCGGGGAAACTTCAATTTCTCCCCAAACATAACGGAATTTTTTGTGGCAATAACTGTATTTTTTATTTAAAAACATTTGATTACGGAGATTGAGCGTTATGCGCGTGGCAAACAGGATGACTGACAAGCGTTTGAAAGCCCTGACGGCTGACGCTTCATGCGGGATTGTCCCCGGGCTTTATGTTGGAGTCAGGAAGCTCAAGGACGGGACATATGCCCGTTATTTCCTGCTTCGGGATCGTGGTTTGAAGCGGGTCTTTACTCTCGGGAAGTATCCCGAAATGTCACTCGCTGAGGCCTTCGAGAAGGGGCTCAGATGGAGGAAACTGATAGCGGAAGGGATTGACCCATCTGAGCAGGAGAAAGCGGCCAGAGACGCGCTACGCCCCTCCCCGGCACCTCAAAAAGAGAAGGACGCACTAACCTTTGAAAAACTTATCTGGAAGTGGATTGAGTTCAACACAAAGAGGGGGAGGTGGAAAAACGCTGAAAAATCCCGCGATCTGGTTTGGGATGGCTTTTTCAGGAATCACATCCCTAAAGAAATCAGAGACTGCCCGGTTGTAGACCTGAAACCTCAGATGTTCTGTGATGCCCTGGGGGAAAAGTGGGGGACCATGATTGACACGCCCGAAAGGATCCTTAGCGACGCTAAAAGAGCGATTGATTGGGCAATACGCTCGGAGATGATCCCGCCGATGGTTAACCCGTGCCAGGTGGTGGACGGGCGTTTAGGGGATTTGCTGCCACTAAATCGACCGGAAGGCGGGCACGAGCCGGCACTGCCGCCGAAACGTATGCCGGCTTTCTTTAAGGCACTTATGCAGCTTGTCCCGGTTAGCCAGACGGCCCGCTGCCTTGCATTCGCGATCCTTACTTCAGCGCGCAACACAACAGCGCGTGAAGCAACATGGGGGGAAATCCAGCAGGATGATGATGGGAGGTGGCTGCACGTTATCCCTCGAGCCCGCATGAAGGTGAAGAGCGAAAAGATCCCCTTTGACCGCAAAACACCGCTTTGCCCAGAAGCCGTTCAGCTGCTGGAATCAGCCCCACGGGTAGGGGGATCTCCAGATTCCTATATTTTCCCCAATGTGAACAAAGGGAGAAATTCTCCTTTTTCCCGTGATTCTGTCCGGGCGCTGATTAAGCGCATGCACGATAAACAGAAAAGAATTGACGGGATTGGCTGGGTAGACCCCGATCAGTTCCATGCGAAGACCGGCAAACCCCGTATAGTGACCCTCCACGGGCTCGCGCGGGCAACTTTCAATACCTGGGCCAAGGATGCCAAGGGATACTCCCACAAGCCGTTTTCGCGCGATCTGAGAGAAAGCTGCTTGGATCACCGCAACGAGTCCTACCAGTGCGCGTACGATCGGGAGCAGGCTCTGGGTGATATGCGTGAGGTCTACGATGCCTGGGGGAAATTCTGCATGTCATTGGTTCATGTCGGATAAACTGGCAGCGCTTTAAGCTCCAGCGGTATAACCGTTCAAGCGCCGGAGATTTAGCTAAACAAAAAAGAAGCCCCAAAAGATGGATTCAATAGGGCTGAATGCTTTTACCGCATATTGTGCCTGGATAATAATTTGTTACATTTGCAGTTTTTTAATTTTATGTTTATAAACGATATTTTTTAAAACTGGTGATTTCGCCTGTTTTAACTAACCACAATATCTGGTTAAGGTATTTTTTTGAGTTCGTCTGCGCCGGGTAATCCATGTGTGGTGAGAGATTTCATCTGCCGTTGGGCTTCTACGCACAGGTAGCGCAGCCGGCGTGGTTTGGGCCATCCTTGGCGAATTAACAGTGCGTTTTGCGACTCGAGTTGGTTGAGAATTAGCAGTTGCTCGATAGAGGCGTTGTCGCGCATATTGCCTTTTGGCTCGGGATTGGTGTTTTTATACTCAGCAGCTGTACAACCAAAGACTGCGATATTGAGGATGTCTGCTTCTGTAGCATAGATTAAGTTGACTTCCGAACGTGGGGTGTTGTCTGTAACAAGAATGTTTTTAATTGCGTCGGTATGAACTCTATAAGCGCTTTTAGTAAGAAGCCTCTGTACGTTCCAGTCAAGTGCCGCATCCTGCTTTTCTGCCTCTTGTTTCTTGAAACGTTTGAATTCTGTAATGACAAACAAACGGAACGAAGCATTTAGCCAACCAGCAAATTCCAGCCCAATATCAATGTGCGCGAATGTACCCCCAAATCTTCCTGATTTTGCGCGTATGCCAATAGCGTGAGTTTCGCTTACCCACTTTTTTACAGGAAGACGAAATCGGTTCAGGCCGGCCGAAGCCATAATGTTGGCATAAGCCACATTGTCGAAATCGGGGTTGTTGAGCTGTTCCCAAATACCGAGAAACTCAATAGTGTTCTTATTTTTCAACCAATCATCGAGGAGACTAGCGCTTCCTTGTTTTGCCGCTAAATTGGTCAAGGAGATAAAATCACCCAAGCCCTCTGTTGAATACGTTTTCACCCCGAGAGACTCGATTTCAGAAACCTGTTCTTTTGTCATAGGTACTCCCATCAAATTGTCGTCATCTCGATCATTGTATAAATCTTTTAGTGGAGGCGAGGGCGGAGGGCTGTGGTTTTGATGCGCTTAGTGTTGCGCCACCAGGTACCTATAGCACGGCAAATCCTTTACAGCCATGTCGTGTGGTCGAGGATCTTTTCGACCTCATTCATGTTTGCCTCGTTCATCATTTCGTAGAAGCGCGGCGCCTCTGGAGACTGGACTGCAACGAGGAGCTGATAGACAAGGCCAAGCTCCCTGCGGAAGAGATATTTTTTGTAGTAGACGAGGGTTCTGATACGTTCCATCTCGTCTCTTGAGAGCGTGATGCTGTTTTTATCTTCGAGCGCGGGGAGCTTTACCTCGCAGGTCGCGATGAAGTCGAGCGCGGTCTGAAGGTCCTCGCTTCGGATCTGGTCATACTTTGCGACCTGAAAGTGGGCATAGAGCGCGTGATAGATCGTCTGGTAAGCGACAGCGCTCTTCTTTGCGCGCGCCGAGATGGCCTTGCGGATCTGAAGCTGCTCCGCGGGGGTGAGGGTGGCTGCTGAGTAGCTCCCGGTCTTGCGGATAGCGGGCAAGATCTCGTTTGTCACCTTAACTCGAAATCGATAGGCAGGAGTGCCCTCTTTGGCTGCGTCGCGGCTTCTAAGAATCAATGTGTAAAGCCCGCTTTCATTGACTACGTTAACATCGGGTTTACCCGCCACTAAGTTTAACTTAGCCCTCTCAAACGGTGCCAAAGAAGCAATGGCCATTGATGGATTGGTTAAGTTCAGCGCATGCAGATATCAGCAGCAACAAACAGGGGAGAAACGGAATCGCCAAATACGCGAATAGAGGCGCCTTCAAAAATGAAGGTGGTAAGGGGATTAGACATGTATGTCTCCTATCAAGGGCTTGATCCTCGCACCACTTGCTACAGTGGCGAGCGAGGTCTGGCGGGGTAGCAAACCGGCGATAGGTCCCGGCCACTCCGAAGAGTGCCCACCAGCCTCACTCATAAAAAGGAGACCTGCGCGCATAAGAGAAGCCGCTAAGATTTTGGCGGCGGTTATGCGCCTATCTGAACCGGGTTGCTACACCCGCGTCCGGAATCCGGACAGGGGAAATATACCATATTGAAGATATTGCTGTTGAGCTTTACGGGGTTCCCCCAAACTCACGCTGAGACTCCCGTACCGACGGATTTCACCCACTTCCTGATATCGTCTACCTTGAACCTCGTGCACTTTGGGCTGAGGCGCACGGGCTGAGGGAACGAGGGATCTTCCTTCACCTTTTTCCACACGGTGCTTTCCCCAATCGAGAGCATGGCCGCGGCTTCTTTCACATCCACCATCAGTAACCCCAGCGGGGGGATTGTTCTGCCACGCTTCCTCATTTCTCGCTCTCCTGTTCATCTATTGCTTTATCTATAGCGGCCAAAGCTTCCTCCCCATATCCGGACACAAAAAGCTTGATTGCTTTTGAGATTTCTTTGGCTCCAGGGCCGCTGATCGCATTAGCGTTTTCACAAGTCATTCTGTATTCCTTATGGTAAAGATCGCGCGAGCCTATCGGGTAGTTATGCTCCAGGAGCCATATCAGATACCAGCGCGCCTTTTTCAGGTCATCAACTGCATTTCCCTTATATGGGGCGCGCATCAGGTACTTCACAACGTTCCCAGAACAGAAATCCCGATCAGCAACGATTTCGATGACTTCGTGCGGCAGCTGGTTGTAGTGCGCCGGGTGATTGATTTTTTCTTCAGGCATAGTGGATCTCCTTCCCCTTAAGCCCCAGCATCCCGTCCAGTTCGGCTTCAGCCTTATCGAAAACCCAGAGGGTCCGAGACGACTCCTGGCTGTGGCAGGTGTTGACTTCATGTGGTTGATAGACCGAGGTGATAGCCTCAAAAAGCTGAAGCATCAGGTGTTTGCATCGCTTCAGCTGCGGGTAAAGGATCCTCTTGTGATCCAGCCAGCAGTTAAACGCCGCCTGCAGGCACTTATTCGCCTCAGCGATCACCTCCCGGTATTCATCCCGCTCGATGAGAAGATTCCCAAGCACCCACGCCATGACGAGCTGATCCTTGGTTCTCCCGAAAAGCCTTTTCATGGAAGGATCCTCCCCTTTGCTCCAGTAGATCGCGTCCAGGGGGAAGAGGAAGTCCTGCGCGAAATCATTCAGCATGTCAGGCGTCCAGTCCTCACCGCGGATCAGGAAACTGCAATGTTTCTCAGCGCTCGCCCAGGTGACTTTATGGTGGTGCTTCTTTCGAGGCTTCTTACTGGCGGGCATTTCCGCTCTCCTTAAGGCCTTTGCCCTCAGAGGGGAAGAAGTCCTCCGCCTGATCAATCAGAGCCTTCAGCCGCTCGCACGTCTCTTTATCTTTCAGCACGTAATCACCCTGCAGTGTGTTGAAAGCCCCAACACGGATCAGCAGTTTAGGGTTGCCATTTCCGATTTCAATTGAGAATTTCGCTTCACACATTTTGTTCTCTCCTCTCTCCAAGATTCATGAGCTTCCTATATTGGCTGTCGACCTCCGCGAGGAATACCCGACAAGCCTCAAGCGTCCCCGCAAGATGTTCGGGGGCGGGTTCATATCTCCGGATAAAAAGCGTGAGCTCCGGATTCTTTGCCTCAAGCCGCGGGTCATAGTCAACATAGTCGCACCATTTCCTGCCAGTACAGATTAACTGCACGTCCATCTGCAGGAGGTACTCTGGAGCCGGGACTCCTGCCGCCACTCGGCGCAGATGCGTGACAGTCTGCGGGCACTTGATTTCTACAAGCCCATCCGAGCCGACCAAGCCATCCGGAGACGCTCCAAACCAAGGAATATCCGGGTGCGGGATGAAGCCCACCAGATCCACCATCTCGCCTGTAGCCGCTTCATACGCCTCGCGTGCCTCAGCTTCATGATCGATTCCCCACTGCATCGCCCAGGTTGTCCCGGAACTCTGCGTAACTCCGGTTGCCCGCTCCGCGATCAGTGTATCAATCAGATCCTGCCTGGATTTGAGCGGTTTCCCGGTCTTCGCCGATATCGCCAGCGCGTCAGCCGCGCGGGAGGCCGTGAGACAGCCGCAACGGTCTGAGAACCACTTCGCGGTTCGCTGGAGTGGGTTTGCGTCTCCGTGGCTAAGTGACTCAGCCTGCATTTCCTTCTCCTCCTTCAGCAAATGCCTTCAGTTTTTCGTGCTCGCCTGACGAGACGAGGCTCTTTCTCTCAGTTTGAGAGACACTCTTGAAGAAAGCTCTGTATCCTTCGAGACCGCTCATAGCGGCGTCACGGGCACGGTCCAGCAAATCCTGCGAGACCGGCGCCGCGGCTATCTCGGTTCCCTGTTCGGCGTCAGGGTCTGGCATGCCGATAACCGGGATGCAGAAGGTCTGGAACATCGCGCTCTTAAACGCGTAGCTCATCGCCTTGCCGCTTGCCTTGTCGCTGCTGTCAAGCCCTTCTCCGAGCGCCTGTGCGGTAAAGGAGCTCCCGTCTTCAGTGCTTACAAAACGATATGTAATCGTTGTCCGAACAAGGCGCTGCACACCGCCGCCCCGAGTGCTGACGGACTGCTCCGGGTCCTGGTCAATTCGCTCTGGGTAGATGATCAGATGGTGCTGATACAGAAGCGGGTTTAAAGCCGCCAGCACATCTTCAATCGAGCGGTATGAGAACCGCAGCCCTTCAGAGGATCGCTTCCCGATGCCGGCTCTGCCAAGATCGCGGGCGACTTCCAGCACCGCGCCGTATACCTTTGCTGTGCCTTCCATCTCACGCTCCTTTCCTAAAAATCAGTGTTACATAGTTCATTTGAGTTCCTTTTCTCCCAGGTGGGATGATTGAGTTCGAGCGAACCTGGTAAACGCTCATCACTCAACCATCCCTTAGGAGAATTGAAATGACCAAGTTTTCAAAAGAAGAGGCTTTCCAGCTCCTTCTTGAGGGCATTAGAAGCGGCTCGATCAACTTTCCGTTCCTCCAGAAGTTCAATGAGGAAGAGGCAGAAAAGATCATCAAAGCCGTTTACGCCAGAAACAAAATGGGCATTGCTGAGGGATCTCTTTCTCAGAAGATCCCGGAGGCCATGAGCTTCTATGGCAGAGCGGACGCCATTTATATCCGAAGCCTGATTGACGCCCTCACTATGGATCTCGGGAATTAAGAAACTTCCAAGAGGTTGCCTGGAATATTCTTCCGGTAACCTCTGCTGTAAACGGCCAAGCAAATCTGAGCACTCATCCATGAGTTCTCCTGGAGTAAATTTGCCTGCCCTGGCCTTCAGCCATTCCGACCAGATCTGCCTGGCCGTCTCGGCAGTTAACTTTTTGTCTTCCATCTCACGCCCCCGCAATTGCGCAGATTGCCCAGTACACCCAGCCGAGCACCGTTGCCGCCCCGATGAGTGCGAGGAACAGGGCTGTACCCAAGATGACGTTGTCTTTCATTTGCTTTCCTCTTTCTTTTCAGATCCTCCCGTGAGAAGATCGGAATGCGGTACCCACCAGTAACCGCGCATTCAAATCAACTTACAGGAGGAAACTCATGGATAAGCCATCAAATGCCTTTACCACCGACGAGGCCGCAAAAATCATCATTGCCGGCATCGAGAACGGGGCCATTCATTTCCCGTTCCTCCAGGCGTTCGATCAAGAGAAGCTTCAGGAATTTGCTAAGGACGACTTCAGAAAGCGAAATCTCAGCGGTGTCTCGCGCGAGAAGGCAATAAATGAGGCAACAGACAATCGTTTCGCGTCTCAACTGGGATTCTTGGCGAGGATGGATGCCCTCTACCTTCTTTCTCTCAGACAGATGCTCATCACCGGGCTCACTGAGGAAGAAGCCAAGCGGATCATTGACATGGCCGCCAGTAGATTCATGTAATTGCTTTAGAACATCTAGCAAATGCCACGTTACGGAACCCCATCGGTGAAAACATTCGGTTCCGTTTTTAAGCTCAGCCGCCCAGATATCCCGAGCGGCTTCTTCAGTAATGCGAGGCGGATTTTTATCTTTTTCCATGTCTGTCTCCTGTTAATCGATCAGCTCGCACTCGGCGGCGGGCTTGCCATTGATATCCGCGATATCGGAGGTGATGCTGATTCGGTAGGTGTACATGAGGGCTCCTTGAATATTTCACCAAAGTGTTCTTATCCGATAAATATATTAACCTAAGTTAATTCAAAAGTAAATAGCAGAGACGCAAAAACCTCCTCTTTTGTCAGAGGAGGTTAAGGGTGAAGTAAAAAAATCTTTTTTACATCAAAGATCAAGAAGCCTCATACTTTTGATCACTCGCCCAAGAAAACGGACATTTCTGCCATCGCAGGAATGGACTTCGAACGGCGTATAAACCGGGTTAGAGCTTATGAAAATAAGTTTCCCCGGAGCCCGTTGCACTCGCTTTATAAATAGCTCTGAATCAATGAGAACCGCATAAATTCCATCACGGATTAGAGAAGTATCGGAGGTATCTAAAAATACAGCGTCCCCGTCTTCGATGTCTGGGGACATGGAATCGCCCAGTGATGAAATGATTTTTATATTTCCCGGTTTAAAGTATGAAAAATGCCGGCTGAACCACTCGGGAGAAACAAGAAGCTGGCGGATTTGAGGGATTTCTTCAAAATTCTCTATACCAGTGCCGCATGAGCCTTTTATGTCGATCAGGTCCAATTTGATGGAATTTTTTATAGCGGCGACTCCGACCCCGTCCATCAGCCACTCGGGAGAAACGTTAAGGATGCGGCACGTTTTAATGACGTCATCATATCTGGGTGCCAGCGTTGCCCCGTCTAACCATTTCTTTATCCCCGCCGGGGATAGCCCAGTAGCTCGGACTAAATCAGCAGCCAAAACCCCTTTTTCTTGCATCACTTGCTTTAGGCGATCATTCCAGCTAGTCATGTTTGCCTCTCTGTAAATATTAACTTAGGTTATGCCATTTCTTTCCCTTTGTGCTTTACTTTATTATTAACTTGAGTTAAATTATTAAAGAAGAAAATTCACTTTGGTGAGAATATGACTGAGTTAGACGAAAGGCGAAAACTCGCTTTTAGGGAAATAAGAGAGGAATTCAACTCACTTACAGAGATGAGCCGCGCTTTCGGGGTTTCTTTGCCTGCAGTCTGGAAGTGGAAGAAATTCGGCATCCCAGAGAGCCGGCTTCCGTACTTCCGGCTTAAGTATCCGAAGCTTCAAGCGTGGAAAGGGCTCCCGAGAGGCTTCTAAATGCACGGCTACAAAGCGACCGATTTTGCTTGGGAGGCGCCCGTGACCTCTTCGTCTGAACGCCTGGTGATTCTTGCCCTGGCGAAGTTTTCGGACGATGCCGGACGGTGCTTCCCGTCTGTAGAAAAGCTAACAGCGATTACGCACTTAAATCGCAAGACAGTTTTTTCAGCTCTGAAAGCTCTTTCCCAAAGCGGGGTGGTTTCAGCTCAAAAAAGTGAGAGAAACGCGAATCGGTACCAGCTTAATTATGCCCTCTGTCGTACCGAAAACGGTACTACCGAAAACGGTACTACCGAAAACGGTACGGCAGTAGTACCGAAAACGGGACAACCAGTAGTACCGAATTTGGGACACGAACAGATCAGTGAACATATCAATGAACAAATCAGGGGAGAGAACCCCCTGCCTCCCCCCTCGCCTGCGGCGAAGCGGGAGGCACAGACACACCTCTTCTCGCTCTCCGAGATACCGGATGCGTCGAAAGAGAAAACCAGAACTCATCAGGCATTCAAACCTCCGGAGCTCGGTGTCGAGCTCACCGAGTCCGCTTTCAGAGACTGGATGACGGTACGCAAGGCAAAGCACTCACCGCTCACTGAAACCGCGTGGAAGCACTTTAAAGCGCAGGTCCTCAGATCCGAGCTGAGCATCCAGCAGGCGGTAGAGCTTTGTGCGACCAAGGGATGGATTTCTATCAACGCCGAGTGGCAGGCGGTTAAGGACTATCAGGCTGAGTTCGATTCTCGCTCCAGCAATGACAGGAAGGTCGATTTTGTCATCAAAGCTCTGGGGCTGACTGACAACAGGAAGGAAACTGAAAAATGACAGGCTTCAAGTACGAAGGCTCCGACGTCAAAAAAATCAGTGAGCAGCTTTTGGGGCTGGCCGATCTTCTGGACGGAAGACCCCCATCAGAAAAGGTACTGCTTCTTTGGCTTTCTTGCCTTGAAGACGAAGTCCCCGCATGGGCGGCTATCTCTGCGCTTACCGACTGGCCAAAGAGGCACAGCAAAATGCCGGCACCGGCCGACATCGTGAAGACTGCCCGGGAAATCCGAGAACGCGCTCTGGAGAAAAAGACCCACCAGGCCAGCGCCAGTGAAATTTCTGTCGCTGAAGTGCGCCCTGCGGATCCTGCCACTGCCCGGGCTGTCGACCGCAGCCTTAAGGCCATCAGGGATCTGGGGGCGCGCCCGAAAGACTTTTGGGAGTGGGAGGGGATCACCGCGATTGCCGCGGGTCGTCCGCTTTCTGGGATAAAGCGGCGCTACCTCGAGACTCAGTACGGGGAGAAGCTCGGGGATCCTGCCTTCCTCAGATCCATCACGGGCAAAGTCCGGTCGAGGCTTTACCTTGAGGCTCACCTGCCGAAGCCAAGCGATGCCCTGCCCGATGAAATGTGGGGAGCTTCAGCCGTGGGCTCTGCGACTGCAGGCAGCGGGCAGCGATCTGCCGAAGAGCGCACTCAAGTATCTCGAACCCGGTTATGTGGAGGGGAAAGAATGAATGAGTGAAGGCCAAAGGGCCCGAGACGAGGCCTGGCGGGCGGCAATGCGGCAGATTGCAAAGGCGTACGGGGTTTCAGAGGAAGGTTTTGAGGAGTTGGGCAGTATGGACAGAGGGTTGATGAAAAGAGTGAGGGAATTATCTGAGCGCCGGGCAGAGGCGGCCAGTATCAAAGGCGCCGTGGGTCCCCAGATGGATAGGTGGGGGATGGCGGCCGCTGCCATGGGGAATTCTGAGGCTGTTGCCTATCGGGAGAGCGTTTGGATCCACCACTCACTCGCTTACCCGGTTTATTTCGCGAACGTTCCGTCCGTTGGGGTGGTTGGGGCCTCGAACGTCGAGGCGCTGGTACGGCGGATCCGGTATCTCCGCTGGAAACTCAATTTGCCGGCGTCTGGGGGCGATTCAAACGCGTCAGGAGATTCGGAATGAGATTTTCAGTACAGAAGGGCGGCGATGGAGAAGAGAGGGCAGGAAGGCGCCTTCTTGCCCCGGGAAACGGTATCAAAGGTAAGGATAGGAGTACAGCATGGCATCAGTAAATCGTGTGATCCTTCTGGGTCGCCTGGGGAGAGACCCCAAGACGAGCGACGCGCAGGGGCTGACAATCTGCCGCCTCGCGCTTGCCACTACCCGCCGATACAAGGGCCGGGATGGCGAAAAGAAGGAAGAGACCGAGTGGCACAACGTTGTGGTTTTTGGGAAAACGGCGGAAGTCGCTCAGCAGTATCTCGTGAAAGGCTCTGAGGTCTATATCGAGGGGCGGCTGCATACGCGAAAGTACACCGATAAGCAGGGAGTGGAGCGTTACGCGACAGAGGTTATCTGCGAGTCCCTGCAGCTGGGGGCAAAGCCTCAGGGAACGGTGCCTGCTGCGTCCACTACGACAGCCCAGTACGCCGCGGCGAAGGGGAGAGATCTCCCGCGGAACGCCGCATCTGCCCCTACCGAGGATGTCCCGTTTTGATGGAGGATGGAATGATTTTCAGGACGCAGCACAAGAACTACGGCCTCACGGCTCTCAGAGCGAAAGGCCGGATGAAGAAGGGAGAGCTTAATCGAACCGAGTCAGCATACGCGATGTACCTCGAAGCCGAGAAGCAGTCCGGTCGGATTGTTGACTACTGGTTCGAAAGCTTAAAGCTCAAGGTAGCCGACGGATCGTGCTGGTACACGCCCGATTTCATGATCCTTCGGCCGAACGGCGAGCTGGAGCTGCACGAGGTCAAGGGCAGTCCCCGAATCTTCGCCGACGACGCAAAAGTGAAGTGCAAGAGCGTTGCCACCCAGTACCCCTTCGCGCTCTTCGTTGCCTATCCGCGCTCTAAACGTCAGGGCGGCGGGTTCGATGTCATTCCTTATCCGGGAAAGTAGGAGATCAAGCGTGATCGATCAGGAACTCGATTTCCGGCTCACTAACTGGGCCAGATACTACAGAGACAGGCCTAAGGCCCATGTTCCCATGCTGACGAAACTGATTGCTCTCTTCGGAGCACTGGAGGATTTTTATCAGGATGATTCAAAAAGCTATGACCCGATAGACCCTGCCGACGCTGCACTGGTAGAAAAAGCCCTCTGTTCGCCTCTTTATCCAGAAAAATACCGCCTCATGATGTGCGTGCTTTACCTTAGACCGGGAATCCGCGTAAAAAGGCTGGGAAGGGCTTTGGGATTAAACAGGCATAGTTTTTGTGAGGAGACTCGACGCGCGAGCGTGATGCTCAAGAACATCCTCGATTTTTACTCCAGAGATAAAACTGTTGATTTCAAAGAGGATAAGGCGTAAACTATGAAATATCAGTAAGCGAAAGACGCCAGTTTCATATTTAGGGGTGGCCGATGGCCATCCTTTTTGCACCCGTGAGAAATGTAAGCCCGATGATTCCAAGATCACCGGGTTATTTTTTATGCCGGGCTGGTTTTCCCTTGAGTTTGCTTGGATTCTCTTATGCCTCTCCTCCATATCTGCTCTTATCCAGGCTGCCAGGAAGCTATCCCTCTGTCTGATAAGTACTGTGCCCGCCATAAAGAGAAGGGCAAAGAACTGGCGGCGGAACGCGAAGCAAGGCGGAAGAGATTCAAAGGCTCTTCCGCTGAACGTGGCTATGGTTCTAAGTGGCGGAAGCGCAGAGCGGCATTCCTGAAAGAACACCCACTATGTGAGGAGTGTCTGAAGCGTGGGTTGCTGGTTAAGGCAACTGATGTGGATCACATCATCCCGCATCGGGGGAACCAGAAGCTTATGTGGGATCAGAACAACTGGCAGGCGCTGTGCCATGCGTGCCACAGCCGTAAGACTGCCAGCGAGGATGGCGGCTTTAGGAATAAGGTGAAGCATGGTTAGAGACTGGGAACAGTTGCTACACGTTCTTGAAGACATAGAACGAGAGCGGGTCATTGATCGCCTGACGTCCATTGACGAAGCAGACGAGGATCTGTACTGCGGGCATCTTCTGCTGGCGGAAGACGCGGGGCTTATTGAAGGTCTCCATGTCCGTTGCCTTGAGGATGGAAGCTGGGGGTATGACAGAGAAGCCTACCCGAGGCTGACCTTTGCCGGGCACGACATGCTTGACGCTCTCCGTTCCAGCAAGGTTTGGAGGGAAGTGAAGCGTACAGCTTCTGAACTGATGGTGCCTATCTCTATGGAGCTGATCAAACACACGCTCACCAGCATGCTGAGCCAGCAAGCCCCGTGATTTAAGAGGGGGTGAGGCGGGTCAGATTTTGGACGCAAAAGCCCCTGAGACCGCGCCCTTCACCAATTTTTTACGCGTGCTTTTCAATTTTTGGATATGCCCAGGCTCAGAAAATCCGATGCGGAGAAATCGGCCAGAGGGACGCTGCAGAAATGCCGTTCTTCCAAGCCGTACCCGGTTTCGGGGAGTGTTTTATCTGAAGAACCTCCCGTCGGGATTCCGGGAGACGCAAAAGAGGTATGGGCGCTTGCGGTCAAGAACGCGCCGAAGGGGCGGCTGTCGGTTGTAGACGGGCCGGCGCTTGAGCAATGGTGCCGCACGTATGCTCTGTGGCGTCGGATGGCAAAAACAGTAGAGCATGGAGCCCTTTTTGATGAGGAAGAAACGACCGGGAGGAGGAAACTCAGCCCGGAGTTTCAAGCGATGCAGATTCTTGTCGGGACGCTGATCAAGCTTGAAAAAGAGCTTGGTTTTACCCCTGTCTCCCGCGCGCACGCGCCCGCGCAGGAAGAAGAGCTGTTAGAGAAAAATCCTTTTGAAGCCTGATGAAGAAACCTGATTACGTTGCCATAGCCAAGGAGTACATGCGCGGCGTATTGGACGGGAGTGTGCCCGCTTGTTCCTTTGTGAAGCAGGCAGTTCAGCGCCAGTTAAATGACCTGAGGCGATGGGGTCCCGAGGGTGGTGACTACTACTTTGACGAAAAAGAGGCTTCCCGGCCATGCTGGTTCATTGAGAATCTGACGCACACAAAGGGGGAGTTAGCGGGCAGGGCGATTCACCTAGAGCCCTGGCAATGTTTTCTCCTGACTACCTTGTTTGGGTGGAAGGCGAAGGCGGGTAATCGGCGATTCCGGTCAGCCTATGTGGAAGTCGGGAGAGGGAACGGCAAGTCGACGCTTCTGTCGGGAATTGGGCTTTTCTGCCTTTGTGCGGATCACGAGCCCGGGGCAGAGGTGTATAGCTTCGCGACAACGCGGGAGCAGGCGAAAATCGTCTTTGGTGATGCGCAGACGATGGCGCGGGGTAATCGCGCGCTGCAGGAAGCGTATGGGCTGGAGGTTACTGCGCACGCACTGTATGTCCCCGCGACCAATTCAACCTTTCAGGCGAAGAGTGCGGAAGGGTCTACTTTGGATGGCCTGAACACGCATCTGGCCATTATTGACGAACTCCATGCGCATAAGAAGAGAGACGTTTTCGACGTTGTTGAGACATCGCTGGGGAAGCGCAGAAATTCGCTAATGGTTTCGATCACAACGGCAGGTGTTGACCGGACGGGGATTTGTTATGAGCAGCGCACGCTCGTAACAAAGATTCTTTCAGGGTCGCTTCAGGACGAATCCTATTTTGGGGTCATCTACACGCTGGATCCGGATGATGACTGGAAGAGTGACGAGGCGCTGGCAAAAGCCAACCCGAACTGGGGAGTGTCTGTCCGGCCTGAGGTCATACGGGCATTGCAGGCAAAAGCGATCGCGACGCCCAGCGCTGAGAACAACTTCAAGACGAAGCATCTTGATGTCTGGTGCAACGCGGATGTCGGCTGGATGGACATGAAGGCGTGGGATGCCTGCGCGGATGAAAGTCTGGATGAGTCGGATTTTGACGGAGAGCCGTGCTGGCTGGGGCTTGACCTTGCGTCTACGAGCGACATGACGGCGAAGGTGAAGATTTTCCAGAGAAAGATTGATGGTTCCAGCCACTATTACCTGTTTGGGGATTATTGGCTCCCAAGAACGGCGATTGAACGAGGGGTGAATTCTCAATACCAGGGGTGGGAGTACTTGGGGTATCTCCATGTTTGTGAAGGTCCAGTGACGGATTTCGCCGAGATACGAGATTCAATCCTTGAGGATTGTGGGCGCTACTCCGTTCAATCAGTGGCTTATGACCCATTCCAGGCCGTACAGCTCTCGAAAGAACTCAGCGATGACGGTGTGCCTATGGTGCTTTGCAAACAGACCGTCGCGAACCTTTCCGATCCTATGAAGCAGTTTCAGGCATTGGTACTTGATCATCGTCTGCATTTCAACGGAGACCCGGTTCTTACATGGATGGTAAGCAACGTGGTCTGTCATGTTGATGTCAAGGAGAACATTTATCCCAGGAAGGGCGCTCCGGAGAACAAGATTGACGGGGTTGTATCAGGGATCATGGCGCTCTCCCGGGCATTGCTGAATGACGAGCACCGGACAATGGATTTGAATGAGTTTCTCAAATTATGAAGATATCCTCTATTTTTGGGTCTATTGCCCATATGGTGGGGTGGGGCTCACCTATCGGCGACGCGTCCGGGGTCCAGAACCGATTGCCAACGGGGGCAGCCGTCAGCGGCGTCCGTCCGATTCCGCCGGACCATGGCCTTCAGCTTTCGGCAGTATGGTCATGCGTCACTCTGCTTGCGGAAACAATAGCGTCTCTGCCCATTGTTGTTTATCGCAGAGATTCTGATGGGAATCGGGAGGAAGAACGGAATTGCCGAGTGTGGCAGGTGCTCCGCGCGCCAAATGCCAATATGACGCCGCATGATTTCTGGCTCGCGATGGGGCTGAATCGGTTCCTTCGAGGGAATGCGTATGCGCTCATTACAAGGGACGGTGCGGGGCAGCTTGTGAGTCTGACACCTCTTGCCGCTGACCAGATGGAGGTCGGCGTGGTAAATGGCGAGGTTGTCTATCAGTATTACAAGGACGGGAACCTCTACGAGTTCAGAGCCGACAAAATTCTGCATTGGAAGGGGCTGGGGAACGGCATTGTGGGGTTGTCTACGCTCGAGTATATGCAGGCAACCACGGCAGAGCTTGTGAATGCGCAGAAGAATGCCACAACGATGTACGGTAATGGCAACCAGCTGACCGGTCTGCTGATGATTGACCAGGATCTGACGGAAGACCAGATTCGGCAGCTGAGGGAGCGATATGGGAATCTCCCGCCGGTGACCGGGAATTCAAGCGATTGGCTCCATGTTCTTCCGGGGGATATGAAATATCAGCAGATCGCGATGTCGGCTGCTGACGCGCAGCTGCTGGAAACCCGGCAGTTTGGGATTGAGGAGATAGGTAGGTGGTTTGGTGTTCCCAGCGCGCTTCTTAATAGCTCTGGCGGTACGGCGGCAAGTGGGCTTGAGCAGATTATTGAAGGCTTTTATCGGTCGACGATTCAGCCGCTTTGCACTGGCCTTGAACAAACGCTTACGAAAACGCTGTTTACGGTTCTCGAAAGCGAGACGCTTAATTGCGAGTTCAAGATGAGCGCGCTTCAGAGAGCGAATATCGCCAGTCGGTATGACAGCTACAGCAAAGCACTCCAGAACGGCTTCATGACACGGAATGAGGTGAGGCGGCTCGAGAACCTTCCGGTTGTGGATGGCGCGGACGCGCTGACTGCCCAGAACAATCTTGTCCCGCTTGACAAGCTTGGGGAGCAGAAAAACACCAGCCAGACCCCGCTTGGGGAACCAATTAAGCAGTGAGGCGCATATGACGCAGATTATTGAAAAGACGCTTTCGCTCGATGATGTGGAACTGAAGACAGAAGGAGACGCGGGAGTTTTCCGCGGTTACGCCTCAAAGTTCAACGGCATTGACAGCTATGGTGACACCATTCTCCCCGGAGCCTATCAAAAGGTCCTGGGAGAGAAAATGCCGCCGATCTTCCTGAACCACAACACGATGGATCTCCCGATTGGCCGGTATACGGTGATGAAGGAGAACGCCCAGGGACTTTATGTTGAAGGGAAGCTGACCCTTTCGATTCAAAAAGCCCGGGATGTCTATGAAGCGATGAGAGCGGGGACGATTGACGGGCTCTCCGTTGGGATCCTGCTTTCCAAACAGGACTATGACTGGAACGAGGACGGCGGGCGGAACATCAAATCAGTTTCCGGGCTGCGGGAAATTTCAGTCTGCACATTCCCCGCTGATGACCGGGCGCGGATCGGGCTGGTGAAGTGTGAAGACATTCAGGGAGCAATTTCTATTCGGGAGCTTGAAGAGAACCTGCGGGACGCAGGCCTGTCCAAAGCTCAGGCTCAGGCCTTTATTTCGAAGGCTAAAGAGCTGATTCTCAGCGAAAGGGATCAGAGGGATTCTGAGTCTGAAGCTGAAAAACAGGTACTGGCGAAACTTAAGACTATCGCCGGAAGGTTCTAACTATCAGAGGAACTGATATATGGCAACAGAAGAAATCAATACCGCTCTTGAGGCTCTTTCCAAGATTGACGCCTCTATCGCGGGCATGCAGGAATCCGTTAAGAAGGGCGAAGCCGCCCAGGCGGATGTTCAGAAGAAGATTGACGAGCTGGGAGAGAAGCAGGTGCTTTTTTCCCGCCAGCTGCTGGATATCCAGCAGAAAGCCCAGAAGGCAGAGGGTGCCGCCGATCTGGTGGATAAATCGATTGGGGCGCAGTTTGTAAACTCTGATTCCTATAAGCGCTTCAAGGGCACTTCGGGCGCTCGTTCCGCGTCGGCTGAGGTTTCGAATAAGTCGGCAGAGAATCCCGTCACTTCGGCTCAGGCAAAACTGGTTCCGTATCGTGTCCCGGGTATTGTCCCGCTTGACACTCGTGAGCTTACGATTGAGGGGCTCTTCCCGAGGATTCCGACTGCGGCTCAGACGATTGAGTACATGCGTGAGAAGACTTTCACGAATGGAGCCGCTACGGTCGCGGAGGCGGCGATGAAGCCCTCCTCCTCTTTCGAGTTCGAACTGAAGCAGACCCCTGTTCAGGTGATCGCGCATTGGACCAAGATTACCCGTCAGCTTGCTGATGATGCTCCGGCCCTCCAGGCTTTCATCAACGCGCGCATGATCTACGGTGTGAACCTTGCGGCTGAGGATCAGCTGCTGACAGGGGATGGGACTTCTCCCAATCTGTCCGGCATTATGGCGGCGGGGAACTATACCGCTCAGAGCTTTAATCTTGCCGACATTGGCGGCGCCGGCTCGACGATGCTTGACCTGCTCCGCGTGAGCTTCGCGACTATTAACGCCGCGGGCTTCCGCACAAGCGCGGTAGTGCTTAATCCGGTGGATTGGGCGGTTCTTCAGGGGCTGAAGGCGACGGATGGTGTGTATCTGCTTGGGTCTCCGGCTAACTCCTTCGCGTCGTCTTCGATCTGGGGAGCCCGCGTAGTTGAGTCTGCCGCTATGGCTAAGGGCAAGTTCCTTGCCGGCGACTTCGCCCGTGCCGCAACGGTCTATGACCGTATGTCTACGGTGGTCGACATTGCCGCGCAGAATGAGGATGACTTCATCAAGAACCTCTATACGATCCGCGCTGAACGTCGTCTTGCGCTTGCGGTCGAGCATTCCAACGCGGTTATCGGCGGCGCGCTCGCTGTTCCTGAGGCCTGATAAGCCATAACCGTTTGGTTTGACTGGGGCGGGAGAGGAAACTCTCCCGCTTTTTGTATGCGAATTGAATTTCTGAAAGACAGCCTTTCAATGATTGGCCGTCACAAGGCTGGAGATGTTGAAGAGATTTATGACCCATATGCCGTTGTTTTGGTTGAAGCAGGGCTGGCACAGGCGGCAAAAGCTCTCAAACCGGTGGGCAGACCGCGGAAGGCAGTGAAGAAGGGCGGGGAAAATGAGTGATGTTGTTGGCGCCGTAGATCTGGAGACAGCGAAGAAGCAGCTGCGTGTTGAGTACACCGAGGATGACGCCCTTATCACAGCATATATTGCCGCGGCTACCGCGCAGTGTGAGCAGATATGTGGGCGGGAGATCGTGAAGAGGACGGATAGCAACGCGCTGTGTGAGTCTGTGGATACCGTCCCCGCGGCAGTCAAAACATGGGTGCTTCTGACCGTAACGGATCTGTATGAGAAGCGGGGGGCGTCTGAGAGCCCAGTGGCTACCGGCCGGCGGTTTTATGACCATTTGCTGGATGGGTATAGAACTTTTTGAGGGGCGATATGCGGATTCCGACGGTAGGCGAAATGAGAAGGCGGGTTGCGATTTATAACGTTGCGTTCTCTTCTTCGGGGGCTTCGGCGCTTTCAGAAAAGCGAGTATTGATGCTGGAAGCGTGGGCGAAGCACGAAATAGTGGGCGGGCAGAATTACTGGGACTCGGTGAATGTTGAAGAAACCGTGACAGATCGATTCATTATCCGGTACTCAAAGTCACTGCAGACGACCCCTCCAAGTCTGAAACGGATGATTGAGCTTGATTGCGATGGGATTACGTATCGCGTCCGGCGCGTCACTGACATGAATGGAGTGGGGAGATTTACCGCACTTGAATGTGAGGCACTCCATGGATAAAGCATCTGCGCTTGAGTTTTCGGTTCGGTTCCGGAAGCCCTTCCGTTTTGTCGATTTTGACACCAAGGTGCTGAAACGGTCATTCCGAAAGATAGGACAGAAAGTCCAGGGGATGGCTAAGAAGAACGTCAGTACCAGAGGAGTTTCGAAGGCGGATGAATTCCCGGGGATGAGTACGGGGAAACTCAGGGGCTCGATTAAGTACCGGGTGTCCCATTCAGGGTTTTCGGTTGGTATTGCCAACTATATGACCAACAGCATTCGGGAGCGGGGAGCTTATTACCCCGCTTTTGTGTATTGGGGGCATAGGGCGCCGGGAGCGGACAGGAACGCGCTTCGTAAGCCGGACAGACGGCAGCAGCACAAAAAGAGGCACGGGGAAAAGGTAGCGGCTCCTCGCAAAAACTGGATTGTTGAGGCGGCCAATCAATACGGGAATGAAGCGTATCAGAAAGATATGGCGGAAATTCTTGATGAGGCACTTAAGCCGGGGGTCATATCGGGATGAAGCTTGCGACGATCATTTCAGCTCTTAGAGCCTACTGCTCGAGTTTTGAAGGGCGGGTTGGGGGCGCGGCGGAATACGCGGCCATTGATATTACCAATCTGCCGATGCCTTGCGCCTTTGTTTTGCCGGTATCTGAGATCGGGGAAGACATGGACAGCATGGGGACCGATTACCGACAGCGTGTCAAACAGATCTTTTGTGTTGTTATTTTGGTATCTACGGCTGATCAGGAACGAGGGCAGGATGCTTTTGACGCGATTGAAGATCTGAAGGCTGAGATTTTCAAAGCGATTCTAGGGACCTCAACCGCCGAGACGGATGAGATTGTCTATGAAGGCTATTCAGATCCGGATCTTAATCGGGCCCGGCTAGCGCTTCAGCTGTCTTTCTCTGTTTCTTACGACGTTGTTGACGCAGATACGGGGCATGGGCGGGAGCTTGATGGCTTGCCTGATTTGAAAGATATTGATTCGAAAATTGATCCAGCCCCGGCGGACTGGGTTGATGCAGTAAGTTTTAAGGTTAATTTAGACAAAAAAGCGGGGTCTTAAATGGCAATTTCGTTTTCAAATATTCCCAGCGGGGTCAGGGTCCCGCTTTTTTATGCTGAGGTTGATAATTCCCAGGCGAATATCGGGTCAAACAACCTGAAAGCGCTTCTGATTGGGCAGAAGGTATCCAGTGGCAAGGCAGAAGACGGAGTCCCGGTTCTGGTTACCGGTGACAGCCAGGGGAAAGAGCTTTTTGGCCATGGGTCGATGCTGGCGCGGATGAATTCAGCGTTCCGCGAGAATAACAGCGTTGGCGAAGTATGGGCTATTGCTGTCTCCGACCCGGAAGGCGGGAAGAAAGCATCAGGAACCCTCACTTTTTCCGGGACGGTCACGGCGGCGGGAACGGTTTACGTTTACATTGGGGCGGATTGCGTAGCTATTAATATTCCGAACTCCTCAGACGCTGCCGCAGTTGCGAAGGCGGTCACTGCGGGGATTAACGCCAAAACCGATTTGCCGGTAACGGCTGAAGCGTCAGAAGGCGTTGTCACGATCCAGGCAAAGAATACCGGCGCATATGGGGATGACATTGCTCTGCAGTTGAACTTCCAAGGATATGCGGCGGGGGAGGAACTGCCTGAAGGCATTGCGTGCGAAGTTGCCACTCTGTTAGGGGGATCGGGAGAGGTCGATCTGGAGGCAGTTATTACAGCCATGGGGGATGAATCGTATGATTTCATCGCCATGCCATACGCGGATGGAGCTCATATTGCGAGTTTCACCACGGAAATGAATGACAAAACCGGCAGGTGGAGCCCTACCCGGCAGATTTATGGGCATGTGTATACCGCGAAGCGTGATACCGTCAGTAACCTTCAGGCGGTTGGGAAAGAGCTTAATGACCAGCACTTAACGGTGATGGCCGTTGAGCCGAAATGCCCGAGTCTCGCGGTTGAGGTTCTTGGGGCGCTGGTCGGGAGCTGCCTCACGGCTATTCAGAATGATCCGGCGCGTCCGCTTCAGACGCTTGAACTGGTTGGGATTACGCCTTCTCCAATTGGGAAGAGATTTACCCTTACCGAGAAGCAGACACTGCTTACATCGGGAATCGCGACCAGTTATGTCGCGGGGGGGTATGTGAGAATTGAGCGCTGCATTACGACCTATCAGACAAATAGCCTGGGGGACGCTGATACCAGTTATCTTGACAGCAACACACTCCATTCTTTGGCTTACATCATTCGGCGCCTTAAGAGTGTTGTCACGTCTAAGTATCCGCGCTGCAAACTGGCGGATGACGGGACGCATTACGGCCCCGGCCAGGCGATTGTTACGCCTTCTGTAATCAAATCAGAAATTATCGCCATGTATTCCCGCCTGGAGACCGAGGGCATTGTCGAGAACGCGGAGGCATTTGCTGAAAACCTGATTGTTGAGAGAAACGCGTCAGACCCGAATCGGGTAGATGTACTCCTGCCGCCCGATCTTGTGAATCAGCTGCGGATTTTCGCGACACTGGTTCAGTTCCGTCTTCAGTACAACGAATGAGGATTTAGAAAATGGCTAAAGGCATTGCGGGTACGTGTTACCTGAAGGTTGACGGAGAGCAGCTTTCTGTCAGTTCCAATTCGATTTCCATTCAGCCCACGGAGGTGAAGCGGGAGGCTGTTATGGGGTCTACCGGGCTTGCCGGATATTCGGAGGAAGCGGTTGCCCCGACTATTTCGGGGACATTCAATGTTACGGCGGATTTCCCGCTGAAGAAACTGTTGAATGGGACGGAGTTCACTGTCACCGCGGAACTGGTGACAGGGAAGGTTTACACGCTTTCTGACGCTTTTGTTTCCGGTGATGTGAGCTACAAAACCGGAGAAGGCACAATTGAGCTGACTTTTACCGGCGTTAAAGGAGCGTGGTCCTGATGGGAGCGGCAGAATTCAAACTTACGGCGCCGATCAAGCGCGGCGAAGACACGATTGAAGTACTGGAGCTGCGCGAGCCGACCGCGAAGGACATCAAGGTGCTTGGCTTCCCGATTACCGGGGAGAAGCGTGTCGACGCGGCAGTTGTTTACGACTATATCGAGCGGCTGGCGGCTATTCCTCCGTCTACTGTGGATCAGATTTCGGCTTCTGATTTTATTGGGCTGATGGCGCTGGTCCTTGGTTTTTTCGGTGGTGCGCCGGAATAAGTGAGAAAGAGTTCAGGGGGCGGGTGTTCCAGCTGGCGCACTGGTGGGGCATCAACCCCTTTGAACTTGAAGAACGGCCTTTGTCTGACATCCAGGAACTGCTGTATCAGGCAAACGAGATTCACGAAGAGGAAGAACGATGGCGGCAACAAACAAAGTATTCTCGCTGAAAACTGTTCTTGCCTGCCAGGACGAAATATCCGAGAAACTGAAGAAAGTCAGGACGAATCTCAGGAGCCTTGATCGGGCTTTTGACAGAGTGAGCCGATCCGCTGGGGACGTTGCCTCAAAGGTTTTCGCGCCATTGATGGCAGTAGGCGGCGCGGGGCTGTTCTCTGTGGCTTCTTCTGTCCAGACGTTTATCGAGCTGGGAGACGCAATTGACAAGGCATCTCAGCGGGCAGGGGTAGGAACCGGAGCGCTGCAGAAGCTTCGGTTTGCCGCGAAACTTTCCGGGATGGAAGCCGAAGAAATGGATCGGGCGCTCTCCAAGCTCTCCGGGGAGATGGGGAAGGCCGCGAGTGGGGAAGATAAGAATCTTCCCCAACTGTTTTCTGATTTGGGCGTTTCATGGAAAGACGCAAAGGGCCACGTTAAAGATTCCGCAACGGTATTTCGGGAACTCTCTGAGGCGATCAAGGTTAATGAGAATCCCGCGACAAGGCTTCAGATTCTTACGGACGTTTTTGGCGACAAGCTGGCCGCCAGGCTGATCCCTCTGATGAAGGACGGGGCAGCCGGGCTTGACGAAATGTCAAAGAAAGCTGAAGAGCTGGGGATTGTTGTCAGTTCTGATGACGTCAAGGCGGCAGCTGAGCTTGGCGACACAATGGATATTTTCCATATGTCACTTTCAGCTTTGCAGACGACCATTGGCGCGCGGCTTGCCCCTGTCATCAAACGGGTGGTTGAACGTCTGGAAGATGTGATCGGGAGAAACAAAGAGCTGATCAGCCAGAAGATCGCGGAGGCTGTTCAGGCATTTTCTGACGCCTTGGAGCGCGTTCCCTGGGACACCGTCATTACAGTGATTTCATCGGTAATCGGTGCTTTTGGGTGGGTGTTTAACGCTATCGGCGGAGTGAACACGATTCTCGCTGTATTGGCGGGTGTGGGCATCGGACGGTTTATCATGAGCGTCGCCCGGCTTGTCAGCGCGCTGAATGGGGTGAGAGTCGTTTTTATGGCGTCTTTCGGGCTCCCGGGGCTTCTTATCGCGGGGGCTGTTGCCGCGGTTGTGTATCTGGCGACTGTGGTTTATCAGCACTGGGATGTCATTTCGGAGAAACTGCGCATACTCGCCGCAAAATTTTATGAGGTGGCGGGCCCGGTTATCCGTGTTTTGAAAACGGTATTTCTGGCCTTTGCAGGAGTGCTGGCTGTTTCCATAGGGACAACGATTGACGCCATTTCCGCGATCATACGTGGGCTTTCTCCGGTTATCAGAGTGATAGGCGGAGCGCTTGTGTTTTTGGCGGGGATGGTACGCGATGCTTTTGTCGCGCTTACGTTTCCTATTCGCGCGGCATGGGATGCCTTGAAACCTATCCTCCAGCCGATTTTTGACTGGATTATGTCGAAGCTTGACGCGCTGGCCAATCTGGCGCCGTCGTGGCTGAAAGATCTTGTCGGATGGAGCGGAGGAGGAACAGCACCTGCGCCCGCGGTCCCAGGAGTCCCTGCTACCGGTGGTTCTCCCTCATCTCCGGCCGCTGGAGTTGGCAGCATGACGATTCATGTGGTTGGGGAAAACGGGGCAAAGGCGAGAATCGATAATCTGGATGCCCGCAATATGAATATTTCGGCGGACGCGAGGAGCTATGACCCGGGAGATTCTTTCTAAATGACAGTATCATCGGCAGCAACAGGAGCGCAGAAAAATCTCATGGATGCGTCGTACCGCGGAGTTCCGTTCTATGTCACCAGTACAAAGCTGAAAGTGGGACGGCGAGTGGTGCTTTTTGAATACCCTCAGCAAGACAAACCTTTTGTAGAGGATCTAGGGCGGGCCGCCCGGATTGTAACGGTAGAGGCGTTCACGACCGGGAGGGATTATGTCGAGCGTATGAGCGCGCTGGTTAAGGCGCTCGAGACGCAGGGCGGGGGCGAACTGGCAGACCCGTGGGTAGGGAGGATGACAGCGACGCCTCAATCTGTCAGCCAGGTAACGTACACAACAAGGCTTCGGCTGGCGCAGATTTCAATTACGTTCGTGGAATCTGGTGAGCTGTCCTTCCCAACGGCCGCAATCAGTACGCACGATGATGTTTGTATTAAAGCGGATGGGATAGCTGAGGCGGCACAGAATTATGTGGGCACGGCAATTGACTTGTCAGGGGCTCAGGATTTTGTGGTCAGTAACATTGTGGGAAAGCTTGAGTCGGCCCTGAAAAATGAGGGGATACAATCGCTCGCCACGATGTTTAAGTTAGATAAGCTGGATGAACTGGCAAAGGTGGCCGCGACGGTTCTGACGACGGATCCGGGCTCTTTTGCGAGTACGCTTGTGAGTTCGCTTGGTCTTGGTTCTTTTGTAGAAACGGTGAGGGACTGGCGGCGGGTGGCTTATCTTGCCCAGGGGATTTCATATGGGGCGGATTTCAATGTAAGGGATTCGATCCTATACCCATCCGGGACGGCTGATTATGAAACCGCGAAGGCTGTTGAGGCTATTAACACGGGGATCCGGCTGATCAGTATCAGTAACGCCGTTGGGGCGGCAGGCAACATTGGGACGGGTCTTGATCGGGTAGATGAAACTCAGCCTTCCAAGGTGATGGCTTATGACGACATGATTGCGGTACGTGATAGCCTGCTTTCCGCGATTGATAATGAGATGCTGAAGGTGTCGGATGACAGCGTGTACTCAGCGCTTTCTTTGGCTTACTCGTCCGTGTGGAATGACATGACGGTCCGGGCAGAAAACAAAGCCCGGCTGATTGACTACACCCCCGAGGAGATCATGCCGGCGCTGGTGCTGGCTTATGATTACTACGGAGACGCCGCGCGGGATACTGAAATTGTTGAGCGTAACGGCATTCGAAGACCGGCGTTTGTCCCCGCGAAGCCCCTGAAACTTTTGAGTACTTAATTTTTCTTTTTAAGATCCCTCCTGGGCGGTAAGATGAAATGAGAAGCTTTTCTCTGCCTACGCAGAGGTGTTTCTGCTGATGGAGGGGAGCATGAGAAAGATTTTCGTATTGCTGTTAGGTGGTTTGCTTGTGGCAATACCTGCCGTTTCGGCTGGTGGGAATTCTCCCGAGAGAAGGGCCCCCATTTCGTCGCAGGATAAGCCCCTGCATGGAGAAGCTACTGCTGCTTCCAGAAAAGGGAAGTTTGATAAAAACGGGGTTTATGTTTCCCCTAGCGGATATGTATTTAGGGCAGGGAAGGGGGGAACCGTCAGGTTGAGGGAGCCTATCCAAAAGGAAACACCACCTTCATTCCTTGACATGAGAAGGGTCGGAAGGAATGGTCTTGGGGAGGTTTGGGAAGACACCAGGAATGGGCGCACCTACATATGCAATGAATCGGGGTGCCGATGAGACGGTAGTTAAGGAGGGGGATTAAGCGCTCTGGGAACAGGGCGCTTTTTTATTATGGAACAAACGGTCGTAAAACTTCTGATTGGTGGTAAAGAATACCGCGCGTGGCAGCTTGTCAGCATATCTTCAAAGCTGCTGAGCTACGCGAGAGTGTTCAGAGTGGGTTTTACCCGTGAGTCAGCGGGGACTGGGATAGGAATTAAGATCGGCGATCTGGTGCGGGTAAAGATTGATGACGACCTGGTTTTGACCGGATACGTAACCAAGACAAATTTCTCGTATTCAGAAAAAGGTATCGAACTGTCCATAGAAGGGGCGAGTAAAACCGTTGATCTTGCTGAAGGATATATGGCGGTTAAGAGCGTTAAGCAATTCACGAATCTGACAGTGTCGCAGACGCTCCAGCTATTGGCAAAACCGTATGGAGTGTCGGTAGTCCGTCAGAAGGCAGGGAAAGACCCAAAAGCGTCGGTGGCTATTGCCGCCACAGATTCCATAAAAAAGATTTTGGATGGCGTGGTGAAGAAGCATACCCTCGTCATCACGGATAATGAAAGCGGCGATTTGGTAATGGCGAGCCCCGGCGGTGGTGGGCGCACCGCTGACTCTCTGGAGTTAGGGAAAAACGTCTTATCCGGGGACCAGACATTTGATTCTTCAAAACTGTTCAGCCGTTACTATGTGGTGGGGCAGCGGGCCAATTCGGGGAGCAGCCATCCTGTTACGGCTAATGGAGCGTTCAGGTACACGGAGGACAGTAAGGTACGGCGCCCTCGGTATTACGTAGAGAAGCTAAGTGGGTCTCCCACGGCTGCGGATCTCCAGCAAAGATCGGTTCTTTTGGCCGAATACCGCCGCGGGCAGGCGCAGGCTTTGCACTATACCGTTCAGGGGTGGCGGCAAAGCGACGGCAGCCTGTGGAAGGTTAATCGGCTCTGCCGGGTTAAAGATTCTATTTTGGGGGTTGATGCTCAGTATTTGATTACAGAGGTCAGCTTTACGAAAGATTCCGGAGGATCCAAAACCCAGCTGACGCTGATGCCGCCTGAAGCTTTCGTCATGATGAATGAATCTCCTGATGAGGCGATGGCAAAGAAAGCCACGAAGAAAGCGGCGGCAAAAACTGGTAGCAGCAGGAATTATGTGAAGGCGACGGTAGCTGATGCCGCATGGACGGGAAAGTAATGCTTGATGATATTAAAGACGCTATTTGGAATTTGATAGTCAGAGGACGCCTGACAGGATCGGCCGGGAGGAAGAAGATGCGAACTATTCAGGCCGAGACAATGGCGGGAGACCTCCGGGATGATGTCGAGCATTTTGAGCCGTATGGGTTCACTTCTGAACCGAAGACCGGCGCTGAACCGCTTATTGTCGCTTTGGATGGGGACAGAGAGCATTCGATCGCGATTTGTGTCGCTGACCGCCGGTACAGGCTGACAGGCCTTACTTCCGGGGAGGTCGCTCTTTACGATGACCAGGGGCAGGAAGTCGTCCTGGCTCGGGAGGGGATAAGGATCCATACGGATAAAACTTTGGCTGTGGACGCCCCGGCGGCTGTATTTTCCGGGTCAGTCACAGTAGAGGGCGACATCGTGGGGAAGGCTCAGATTTATGACGCGAGGGGCAGGCTGCAATCGATCCGCGACACTTACAATAACCATACACATAACGGCGGCAGCTCCCCTGATCAAAAGATGTGAAGGGCACATCCGATCACTCTTGAGCTGATCAAGGTGGGATTAAAAGCTTTGGTCTAGCTACAACACAATCCAATAAACATAAACCCAGTCAGACGGGATTTCTGGCTGGGTTTTTTATGACCTCAGTAATGGTGAGGGCACATGGGAGTTATAGCCATGCTCATCTTAAAGCTATTGGACCCGAATCAAAAAATAAGGCTATGGGGGCGTGCACTTCCTTGGTTAAAGCTTTTTGTATCAGGAATAATTTGTCGCTTGGGAGGGGGATGAAATATGCAGTTTTTCTTAAACGGCAGGCATCAGGCGACACTTTCAGACTTTGATACTGAGCCACTGGTTCGTTCCATCATCATCAGCCTTTTTTCCTGGAAGCGGGCTGGGGAAGATGATGCGCTGCCGGGGAAAAGCAGGATGGGGTGGTGGGCAGATTCATATAACGATGATGAGCCGCCAATAGGATCAAAACTCTGGCTGCTATCCAGAGAGGTACTGACCGACAGCACGCTGAAGCTTGCGAGGGAGTATGCCGAGGATGCACTTCAGTGGCTGGTCGATGACCATGTAGCGGAATCGGTAAGCGTTTCCGCGGAACGAGGCGGGGTGGAGCAGCTGAATCTGAATGTAGTCATAAAAAGACCTGATCAGGCAACACTTAACCTGCAGTTTCAGAACGTTTGGGGAAGTTGAAAATGCCATTTGAAAGACCGAATTTACAAACGCTGATTGGCCGCATTGACGCGGATCTTGAGTCACGGTTATCAGCTTCTCAGCTTCGCAGATCCAACGCGAAAGTGTATGCGCGTGTGCTTGCAGGGGTGAGCCATGAGCTGCACGGCTTTATTGAGTTTTTAAGCCGACAGTTGTTTTTTGATACAGCAGAGGCGGAGTACCTTGACCGTTGGGCGTCTATTTACGGGCTTGTCCGCAAACCGCCCTCTCTGGCCAGCGGTACGGTGGTTTTTACAGTACTGGAAGAGGGAGCCACGGTACCGGAGGGAACCTTGCTGCAGGCTGATAATGAGGCGGTATATGAAACGACATCCGCGGTCTCGGAAGGGAAAGCGTCGGTCAGAGCTTTGACTGCGGGGACGGCAGGCAATGTATCGGCGGGCGACACGTTAGTTCTTGTTTCTCCTATTGAAGGAATTTCCAGCGAATGCAAGACGGCAGAGGGCATTTCCGGAGGGGCCGACGAGGAAACGGACGAATCTTTGCGCGCGCGTCTGCTTTCGCGGGTAAGGGAGCCACCGCATGCCGGGACTGCGGCCGATTACAAAGCGTGGGCACTTGAGATTGAGGGAGTAACCAGGGCTTGGGTGTACCCGCTTGAGGGAGGGCCGGGGACGGTGGCCATCCGTTTCGTATGCGATAACAGCAGCGACATTCTGCCCTCTGCAGAAATGATTAAGAAAGTGCAGGCATACATTGACTCTGTTCGCCCGGTTACGGCTAATGCCACCGTATCTGCGCCGACCATTCAGGCAATTCCATTCACGATATCCGGGCTCGACCCTAACAATGACACGGTGAAAGCCGCGGTAAAAGCCTCTCTGGAGACACTTTTCAGGCAGGAAGGCGGACCGGGCGCAGTGATTTATTTGTCCCATATCCGAGCCGCTATTTCCGCGGCTGTCGGTGAGGCAGATCACACGCTCGTCACACCGGCCGGGAATATAGCGCTAGGGAACAAGATTCTTCCCACTGTTGGAGAAATCACATGGCAGTAACCGCAGCTGAATATGACGCCAATATCAAAGCGCTGCTGCCTCCTGGGCCAGCATGGCCTCGGGATGATACCGGTTCCGTAATGGCGATGCTGATTGAATGTTGGGCGGTGGAGTTTTCCCGTGTAGATTCGCAGGCAATGGCGCTCATTAATGAGGCGGATCCGCGGTTCTGTTCTGAGACATTTGAAGATTGGATCACCCAATGGGGGGTTCCTGATTCCTGCCTTGAGGCCTGGGGGTCGCTGCTCGCGGATGGGTTGACTGAAACCATTCTCCGGCAGGCCTTGCTGCAGAAAATTACAACAATCGGGTCACAGAGTCTTCAGTTTTTTGTTGATCTGGCAAAAACCTATGGATACAGCATCACGATTGACGAGTTGTTTAATCAAACGGTTTTAAGCACAGTTTTAACGCCGTTTGCGAGCGGGACGGGCTGGGCATCGCAGTGGAGAGTCCATGTTTACAAAAATGCCGGCGCTACCGTTTCGAGGCATACGGCGATAGGGACAGCGGAAGAGGCGCTGGCCTGGTGGGGGGATTCTGTCATTGAATGCGTAATCCGGCATTACGCCCCAGCGCATACCAATGTAATTTTTGGGTATTTTGAGGATTAATAAATATGAAATCAGTCTATCAGTCCCGCGCGGTTTCTTATCCCCCGGAGCTGCCGAATTCTGCTTCTTCAGAGGGATATCCGACAAACGGCAGCCCTACGGGGGGTGTTCTTGCGACAGTGATTGGCGATTATTGGTACAACGCCGTTACCCAGGAGATCGTTAACGCGATCAAAGGGGGAGGGGTTACTCCCGACGCGGCGGATCTGACTCAGCTTGACGCCGCGATTAAAGCGCAGATCAGGACCGTGAATCAGGCTTTGTCTGATGTGGCGGCACAGATTCAGGCGAAAGTCTCACAGGTTGAAGTGGTCCCTTCCGGGATGATTATGTTTTTCCCGAAATCCACTCCCCCTAATGGGAACTGGCTGGTCTGTGATGGGAGAGCCGTGAGCCGGACGGGGTATCCGAATCTATTTGCAATGATTGGGACGCAGTATGGGGCGGGAAATGGCTCTACAACTTTCAATGTCCCTTATTTGATAGATCGTACAGTTTGGGGTGGGACTTCAAACGTTGGCGCTTATCTTCAGCCTGGTCTTCCGAACATCACTGGCGCTTGGCGAGCGGCTTATGAAGATAATGATGTAGGCACGGCGACCACAGCTTCGGGGGCTGTGTACGCGACTTTTGACCGTGGATGGGGCTCACAGGAGATATCAAGCGTGGGGTCTGGTGGATCTATCGGTAGGTTTTTTGACGCCAGCCGCAGTAACCCGATTTATGGGCGATCCGGAACGGTACAGCCTCCGGCTTTGGTTCTGCTCCCCTGCATTCATATTTAATTAAACCTTCATAAAACAGGCAAACCCCGTTCAGACGGTTCCATCTGGTGGCGGGGTTTTTTGTTATCGAGAAGAACCGTTTCCCGATAAAGGTATTTTCTTTTAGGTGGCACCATGAAATTTGAATTCTTAGCGGATGCTTCTGACACGCCGCCGAAGCGACCCAGTAATCCGTCTGTTGGTTATCCATCCAATGGGGATCCTGTAACGGGGAAGCCGCCGACAACGCCCGGGGCGTGGTTTTACTACATGCTGATGGTTGAATTCACTACTCTTATCGAACAAAACGGGTTAGAGCCAAGCGCGGAGAATCTTCATCAGCTTGCGGATGTTTTTGCTGATTTCAAAGCAAGGGCATCAGCGGCGGAAGGCTTCGCAACGCAGGCCAAGGCGAGCGCAGAGAAAGCCGCATCAATAACCCCCGAATCCTATACCACAGTCGAAGTTTTCAACTCATTCATGACCTCGATTTACGAGGCATGCGATGAATTCATCAAAGGAGTGTAACTATGACGGTAACTTTTACAGACCTCAAAGCAAAGGTCAAAGAAGCGCTTACTGCGTGCAAGTCAACGATTGAGGCGGAGCTCGATAACTATGCTCTCTCTTCAGCACTTGCGGAGTACGCGAAGAAAGCAACAACGCTCGCGGGCTACGGCATCACGGACGCCTACACCAAGTCTGAGGTTGATAGCAAAGTAGCCGCCGCGGGCTCTGGCTCGTCGGTGGACCTCTCTAACTACTACACCAAGTCTGAAGCGGACGCGGCGATTACTACAGCGATTTCCGCGATCACTGACGGCGACTCTGCGGGGTATTAAACCATGACGAAAGTTCTGACAGATCCGAAGTATTACACAGCGATTGCGAACGCTATCCGAGCGAAGAACGGAAGCACGGCGATCTATAAGCCCTCAGGCATGGCGGCAGCGATCTCGGCGATCCAGGTGGGGGGCGGGAGTGCCGCCATGTATCCAAAGGTCAGGATCAAACCGACGGAAAACCAGGTGATCCGGGCGACACCCAAAATTAGGTCGGACATAAACAGCTCCGTAGCTTCTAATGATACAGATTCGGATGGGGATGGATATGTTGATTTCGATTGGCATTTGTCGAACGGCACCCCTATTCAATTTGAGGTAACCGTTTCCGCCACCGACAACAGCAAGTATGTCTGTGGGAATCTCATCGTGAATGGAGAAAATATCGGCTCAACAACAGCGACCCTGGATATTGATAAAGACCTCACCATTGAGGCGGAAGACGCTCAGCCGATAAGTAGCTCTATGCCTGAAAGCTATGCGGTTCTGTATTTTAACGATGATACAGGCGGCAAGGCGCTGCGGGTAGTCTCTCCGTCACTCCCCGGAGGCGAAGAAGTCGGTATGTATGTAGCCAATGTAAATACCCCGCTGCAGTGCTTCGTTACAGATAATGCATTTAATGTAATCAACGGGCTGAAGTTTTTCCTAGTTAGTACCGGTCAGGTTCAGGAAACTCCTATTACCCTGCAAAAAGGTACCCCTGTTTCTGCAGACGTATCTGGAGGGCCGGGGGCTATCCTTGCGGCCTCAATAAATGAAGCAACAGCCATTATGGCCAGCCTCGGTTAATTGACCATGTCCGCAAAGAAATCACAGCGCAGAGCGCAGATGAAAGGAACGGAGGAGGAGATCGGCGCTTACGCCGGTCTCCCCGGACAGATTGTCATCTATCCAGCAGGGTCAAAATTTTTAAGGCCTTCCGTATTTATCATGGCAACCCCTTAATTATCATGGCTGGGCAGCGTAACTTATAAGTTACAGCGTGCCAAGACAATAAGCAGAGACTATTGCGCTTATGGTGGATCTGATTCCTGATTTTTCATCCCGCGTTTTTCTGGCGGTTGGCGGGATTCTGGGAGCCTTGTGCTCCTTTCTTTTTGGCCCGGTCGATGACGCCATTCAGTGGCTCCTTGTTTTTATCGTGGTGGACTACCTATCGGGAACCTTTGCGGCTTTAAAGAGCGGCCAATGGAACTCCAGGACTGGATTCATCGGCATCACCAAAAAGATCGTCATGCTGAGCCTCGTGGCACTTTGCCATGGGCTGGATATCACTTCGGTTATACCTTTCGTCAGTGTCAGGGATGCGGCGGTCTTTGCTTTCTGCCTGAACGACTTTGGCAGCATCTTGGAAAACATTGAGCGCATGGGGTATGGGTCAATCATCCCGGCGCCGATCCGCAAGATGCTGAAGGCGATGGAAGAGCGGTCTGAGGCGATGGCGTCAGATGTGGTGAGCGGGGGAGAGATTCACCGGCAGCACAGAGACAAATAGAAGGATAGGGGATCCTCCCCATCAAACGAAAACCCTCGGGAGAAGCGAACTCCCGAGGGCTTTTTTATTCCACTTTACACACAGGAACTTATGCACAACGCCAGTATAGCTGAAATTCAAAAACTAAAGCAAGAGGTTGGTGTGTTTATGGATATGCAGAAAGAGCAGGAAATTGAAAGGTGTGTGCGGGCCGAATCTTGTCCTTTGGCTGACAAAATAAGGAGAGATCATGGCTGAAAAGAAAGAATTTTCGGTGTGGGACCCGGCAATTGCGGTCCCCTTCATTAAGTCGCATGAAGGCTGCAGACTGACTTCGTATCGAGACCCCGTTGGGGTCTGGACCATTGGGTATGGGTCAACCCGTCTGCTGTCCGGGAATCCCGTCATCCGTAATATTGTTATCTCTCAAGAAGTGGCCGACCAACTGCTTGAGCATGAGCTTGAGCGTCTCATGGACTCGCTCTCAGGTGCGATCCGGCGTCCCGTGACTCAGGGGCAGTTTATAGCGCTCCTTGACTTCGCCTATAACTGCGGCGATGGAGCACTGCGTAGGTCGACGCTTCTCAAGCTCTTCAATGCAGGCAAGGTCGTCAATGCTGGGTACGAATTCAAGCGTTGGGTACGAGCTGGAGGAAATGAGCTTCCGGGGTTGGTAAGGAGACGAGAGGCAGAGAAGGAGCTCTTCCTCAGTTAAAAGAAATCCCCGGAAGAGTTACAGCTCTTTCGGGGACTGAGCAATGTGTACATATGAGGTCTGTACGTGAGAGATGATACCAAAGAAAGAATAGATAAGCCAGAGGCTTTTATGGATGAACAGAAGTTGAAACAGGCTCAGCAAGCGGCTATCAGCGAATACAAAAAGGAGCGTTTTCACTTCTGGAAAGAACTCGTGCTGGTCGCCTGCGCCGTTATTGGGGGTGTGCTGGGCGTCATCGGTTTTATCCGATCTCTGTAAAAATCCCCGGCAAGAGCAGGAACTCTTCCGGGGATGGAACGAATCATAACAGAGACTTAAGAAATGTTACACATAGATGGACCACATCTACATGAAAGATTATAGCAAAGATCTAGAAAACAGAGCCCTTACTTTGGAGAACCGAATGGATGCTTTTGATGAAGAACGGATCCGCGCTGATGAGCGCAGACGGGTTCGGGCTCAGGCGTGGGAATTCATTAAAAGCGTGATTGTCCCATTCGGAGTAGCGCTTTTAACGCTTTGGGTTGGCGGTCGATTCCTATAAAAATCCCCGGGAAAGCATGCGCTCTTCCGGGGAAAAACTACTGGCTCTATAGACCACTTACTAGACCACCTACGTAAGGAGAGAAACCCTACAGAGGGCATTATAACGAGAAACCGAAGGACGGGGCGCTCGTATGGGGAAAGATGGAGATTTATATGAACCGCTACCAGATCACTGCAATGACCGTTTCCGCCGCTGGGCTGATTGGGATTGTGGGATACGAAGGGGGTACAGTGCAACAGCCTACAAGGATACTGGCGGGATCCTCACGGTCGGCTTCGGGCACACCGGGAACGAGGTTAAAGCTTCTACTCGGATGACCGTTTCTGAGGCTATGAAGACTCTGGGCAAAGATGTTGGCCACACAGAAAAGGTCCTCCAGGCGTGCCTCGGCGATGATATCAAGCTGACTCAAAGCGAGTGGGACGCCTATATCTCTCTTGCGTATAACGTAGGCGCTAAGGCGGTTTGTAAATCATCGATCAAGTGGAAGCTTCAGACTGGACGATACCAAGCCGCCTGTGCGGCAATCCTATCTTTTGATAAGGTCCGAGTGAACGGAAAGCTCGTCAAGAATAAAGGGCTGACGAACCGGCGGGAAGATGAGTATCGGATCTGTATGAGGGGGCAGGAATGATGAAAAGGAATTTGACCATTGCCGGGGTCATTATCGGCGCCTTGATAGCGTCCGCGTTCTGGGGGTACTCCAGAGGAAGATCCTCGACGGCGGAGAAGTATGAAGCTCAGATCAGCGAGCTTAAATCTGATTGGCAGAAGCAGACCAGGGCGGTAGAAAAGGAGGCGCAGGAACGCTATGAGAAACAGAGCAAACAGCTGGCCGAGGCGCTGGCGGCACGAGATAAAGCCATGGTTAGCGCTCGCGCTGTGCGGGTTACTGCTGTCCGGGTGCGCGACGCCGCAGACACCAGAGCCAAGAGTGATCTGCAAATCGCCCAAGATACCGGAGACCGTACTCAAGAGCGCCTCGCCCGATGCGAAAGCCTACTCGGAGAAGGCGCAGAACTGGCTGGGGAGGGTGCAGAGCTTCTTACAAGAGTAGCCGCGGATAAGGAAACAATGAGAGCTACATGCGTGGCGTGGGATATGGCAAATTTTGTTGGTGGTTCTGAGATAATTGGGAACTGAAGTGCAGAGCGGGGTCATTTGCCAGCTGATGGTATAGCTGTTTGCCTGCGACATGGATGTCTTCGTCGTTCGTTTTGCTCCAGAAATCAGGACTATTCTTAAGATTGATATTGCTGGCACTGATTCCCATCCATTCGGCCATTCCCTCCAGTAAACGGAATCCTGTTCTATACGCCGGATTGACATCGTGAGCTCTGCTGTCAGAAGAAATATTCAGAAAAGGTACTTCATAGTTCTGACGAAAAGCGGTCCCGTGCATGAGCTCTTTGCCCAAAGGGGTTCCCAGTTTCTCTTGCATGGAAAGCCCGTGATCAGAAAAATATAAGAGTGACCATGAATTACCGGCTTCAGTTTTCAGAAGATCAAAAGTCCTTTTAATGAAGGCGTCGGAGGTGCGGTAAGTAGTCAGATAGCAATTCATCGCACTGTCTCCGACATTAAACGCAACAGGACGCCCGGACAGACGTTCACAGAAAGTTGGGTGCGACCCCATCAGGTGGACAAAGATCAATCTGGGCTTATCTTCTGACGGTTTGACCTTCAACACCTCCTGAATTTTGGGTAGCAGATTATCGTCATCTACATTTTCGTCTGCCCAATTGCCCTTCAGCCAGATTGTGTGGTGGCTTCGAATGCCGATCTGAGCAATAGGGTTGTCGAATGGCCCGCCACGCCCCTGATTGGAAATCCACCAAGTGTCAAAGCCAGCGGCATTGGCGAGAGTAACAATGTTGTCATCTTTGCTGTATTGCTCAGAGCCGGGAATGTTGTAAGAAAGCATCCTTGGCAGCGAGATAACAGTATTGCCACCAGCGGTAATAAAGTTTGAGAAGAAGATGCCGTTGGCGCTGTTTAAATACGGAGTCGTATTTAGTGGATAACCGTAAACAGATGCGTAATCGCGCCGTTGGCTTTCACCAATAATGACGACATAGGTTTTATATCGAGGCTTGACGGAAGCGATTTGCCACGAGGGAGTACCTAGCTTTTCTTCTTCCTTTAGGGCGGCATAGCCATCAATTACACTGGGTCTGAGGAGACGGAAAAAGTAAACCGTCTGGATTGCTTTCGAATTTACGGCGCTTCCGAAAGAAATCATTTCCCCGATGATGAAAGACGCCACGCCGATACCCAAAATGATTTTTGCTGAAACTCTGATCTTTGAGCTGTAGAAGACACCTATAAAACCGCTGGTCAAAAGCCCAATGACGCCCGCGAAAACCTGCCAAGGGATGTTCGTGAGAAATTCACCTGCTTCTGCGGGATTGGTCTGCAAAACGGCTATTGAAACGATGAGGCTGGGTTTCCCGTAAAGCAAACCTGCCGGCATATAGAGCCCGAAAATCAGAATAAGAGGAAGAGCTACGAACCAGCGCGTGATTCTGTACTGACTGAGGGCAAAGAAAATCAGCACCACAAACAGGATATTTTTCCAGTCCCATGCCTCAACGATTGATGGTTTGCCGTGGGCGAATCCCATGGCTGCAGGAAGAAGCAGGGAGAAGACCAAAAGCCCAGTAACTGCAATCAGATAAACAAAAAGGGTGGGTGGGAGAGTGAACGAATTGGATAATGCGCAGAATTTGCTTTTGTGCAGTAACATCGTATATTTTTTACCGTCAGCCGCTGCTAACTTCAGTTGACTAAAAATTGTAGTCAACTGGGCGCCTTCCTTTTGATTTCATAAAAAGGCGCCCCCGAGTTTCCTCAAGGGGCGCGCACAATTCTCTTGCATCTTGGCCTCTTCTTATTAGGCCGTGCCAGTCTTACAAGGGGAGAGCTGGTGCCCACATGCGAACCACAGTGGCCTTCACAAGACCATATACATTATATGGTGACGAAAGGAGAAGGGGCAAGCCCCCTCTCCTTGAGCTTTGCTTACTTCATATTAAGTTTGGCTTCGATAGCGTGGATCCTTTCCATCAGAGAGTCAATCTTTGACGTAGCGGCTTCCAGCTTTGAGTTGGAAGAAGCCAATTTTGCTGACAGATCCCGGTTTTCAGCGGTGAGAGTGCTTACCTGCTGAGTAAGTTCCGTTTTGTTCACCCGCACGCTGTCGCCGCCAAAGCGATAATGCACGCCGAGATTCCCCATCACATCACTGCCAGAGGCGATTGATCCTCCCAGGCTGACCATAAAGTTCTCCGTCGGGCGGACGAAGATACCAAGAGCGGCCGCCCCGCTGCTGTGGTATTGGCCAAGGCCGAGAGAGGCGGACACCCGATGATTTTCATCGAAGTCCAGCGGATGCAGTGCGGCAAGAGCGGCCGCATGCGCGCCGGCACGATGGATCTTGCGGTTAAGTTCCGCGCTGCGGTTATACAGTTTGGAAATGTCATCAGAATTCTGCTGAACCGCCTGATTTGTCTGATACAACTGGCTGCCATTCACAGCATCAGTAGACGTCGCGGAAATCGTTCCGGGGGCAACATTCGTAATTTTTTGACTGCCAGCCTGAATTCCTGCCTGGCTTATTGAAGCCGCACCAACTGTGACTGAACTGAACGACACATTATCGGCTGTCGACACAGAGTATTCAGTTCCTCCCGCGGCGTTGGCCTGAGAAGTAACTTTGATATTGTTCCCCGCCACAACAGAGCTATGCTTCTTAGATTCTGTAACTGCCTGAGAAGCGTCCCCCTTGACCGCCTTCAGTTGGGCTACATTGACGGCATCGGTATCGGCGGTACCTGCTGCGAGACCTGTGATCTGCCGAGTAATACCATTGGCCGTATCGCCAATGGAAACAGCCGCTCGGGTTGATACCCATGTGCTATCTGTGTTGGTCGAGGCTGCCTTGGTCCCCGGGTCGTACCCTACTTTACCCTTATCTGTCGAAGCGACGGATCCAGCTCCCAGCGCAACCCCACCCTCAACGGTGGCATTGCTTTCAGTGCCAATAGCCACAGCATTCTTTACGCTTGTAGTTGTACCATTCGAAGATGAGCCAATAATTACACTGTTGTCAGCGCCTGTCAGCGTGCGCTTATCACCAACAACAACAGCCGTATTCGTATTGGTTATCGAGTTCTCAGAACCAATAGCAGTCACATGCTGAACGTTGGTCGCCGTGTTCTTGTAGCCATTCAGCGCATTGTATTGGCTCACGGAACTGGACGAGCCTTTGAGCGTATTGTTAACGCCGATCAGCTGTGAGGCTTGGGTGTAGTCAGCTTTATTCCCTCCGCCGATAGCAAGAGTCGCGCCGCCTTCGTCATCGTGAATTGCGGTGCGAAGTTTGTCTGCGAAATCTTTAGCAGAATTCCCACTATCGGTTGGGGCGTTATAGAGACTTTTGACCGAGTTTGTGATTTCATTGCCTGCGCCAAAAACAAGGGCGCCGTTTGAGTTTTGGGTTCTATTAGCAATACCAACAATGCTATTGGCAATACCAGAGTAATAATTTCCAGTCATAGACTCAACACTGTTCAGAGAACCCGTGATTGTTGCGCCTAAATTTTTAACTGGATTGGCGAGCCGTCCGCCATTATAGTCACTGGAGATAATGTTATATGTGCCAGTTGTTGTAGTAAACGCGCCATTACTGAAACTGTTTGCGCCGATAGTCGTTGCGTAAACGTTCAGATTGGATGCCCGAGTGGCCGCTGTATCAACTGTTGTATCGCCTAATGCCCCTTTGTAGTTGTGGGAGCCGATCATAGTGCTGCCTGTGCGGGCAAAAGTGTTATCGCCAATGGCAACACTACCTACTACTTTGGTCGGATCAGCAGGAATGCGAGCAGAAGAGAGCCAGCTTCCTGAAAAGGTAGTTTGACCAAACGCAAAGCTTGCCTCGCCGCCACCCGCCATGTTTTCGACATGCGCATTTTTCCCTATAGCAATACTGCCGCCCTGACTCGCATAGTTGTTGACGTTGGCACCATTGCCAACAACAATGTCGCCTGTAGCATTACTAGCGCCGTTGGAATAACTAATAGTCGCCCCTTTGCCGATTGCGACGTTTTCAGCCTTAGGAGCGTTACTACCGGCGCCATAAGCGACACCAGTACCGCTGCCGACAGCGGTATCAGCAGCCCAAGCCGGCGTCATGGCAAAAGACGAAGCAACAGCGATAGCTATAGTGGTTATCCTGAAGCGTGAAGACCTTGTACCTTTTTTCTGTGTACGCATGTTTCTCTCCTAAGAGTAAAGAAATGTATGGATATAAGATAAATCATTTACCCCCCCCCCCTCAATTCAGGGGTTTACCCCTAATTGCAGGGACGCATAGGGATTTATTACCACAAACTAAGCCACAAACGGGCAATAGTATCAGATTAAAACCCTTTGTTAATAGTGGTATACGAGTCCCACCACCCGACCAATTCCAGGAAAGGAGACAACGAAAGTTACCTCCCTTTTCCTTTGTCTGCGTGATGAAGGCACAAAAAATCCGCGGTCGCTGATGAGCGATACCGCGGATATTTTTTTGCGGGAAAGCGGCCGCTCGGAATCAGAGCGTCACTTCCGTCTCTTCTTCCTTCGGTTCTGCGGCGGCAGCGGCCCGCTCGGCCGCGCGTTCAGACGCCCGTTCGGACGCCTTCAGCATATCGAGGTCGCCTTCGTGCAGCAGCGCGATCAGGGCCTTCGCTTTCGCGGCGGCTCCTTTCCGTCCGTAGATCTTCGCGCAGTACGTGTCGAGGAGTTCCTCAAGCGTCGTTTCGTCATCGTGCCCTGAGAACTGTTCATCAAGGGCGATGATGCGCCGTCCGTCAGACTGCAGCGCAAGGTCGAGGTAATCAAAGCCGGACGGGAGAATCCGATCCGGGGTTTCAACCACGATCGTTCGGATCTGGCGGTTCTTCAGGAGCTTCTGAAGACCGCGGCGGTTTTCGTTCGTCACGGTCGCGATTTCAGAAGCCTTATCAATGACGCTCCAGCCCATGCTGGCCGCATAGACTTCGAGCCGTCTCATCTGACGCTTCAGACGGTCCTTTTCGGCTGCCGAGGAGACACGGGCGTAGAGCCCCACGCCGCCGGCAGCCGGCACATCGTCAACAACGATGGTGCCGGACGGAAGCTGGCAGGCGGGAACCGGGAGTTTTCCGGTCTTCCACATTCTCCAGGCAGTCTGATAGCAAATGCCCCTTTGATGGGCCCAGGCGGATAGCTTCATGGATAGGGAGAGAAAAAATCTGAACAACTAATCAGTCAATGGCTGAAAGTATAGACTCAGACGCCATTCGGCGTGAGAAAGAACCCCGGAATAATTGTGCTTTTGCGTGACCGGCTGTTCCTATGCCATTATCATTAACCAATTACTGATTGAAAACGGCTTCTGCAGAAGAACGCTGAACGCAGGGGCTGCACGAGGGATTTGATGCACATTCTGATTTCAAACGACGACGGCTACTCCGCCCGCGGCATTCAGGCGCTTGCGAAAGCGATGGCGAAGTTCGGCCGCGTGACGGTCTGCGCGCCCGAGCATAACCAGTCGGGAGCGAGCAACTCCCTCACGCTTCAGCTGCCGCTCCGGGTGACCGAGGTGGCGCGGGATGTCTACGCGGTGAGCGGCACCCCGTCTGACTGCGTGCACCTCGCCTTCACCGGGATTCTGAACGACCGTCCGGACCTCGTGGTGTCCGGGATCAATTCCGGCGCCAACATGGGCGACGACACAATGTATTCGGGCACCGTCGCAGCGGCGATCGAAGGCTACCAGTTCGGCGTCGATTCGATCGCTTTTTCGCAGATTGACCGCGGCTGGATGGAACTTGAGTCTGCCGCGGAAGTCGCTCAGACTGTGGTAGAACAGTTTCTGAATAAGAAGCAGTCCTCCGATCCCGTGCTTCTCAATGTCAATATTCCGAACATGCCTTACAGCGTGCTCTCCGGCATCAGCGTGACGAGGCTTGGCCGCCGTCACAGCGCGGATCATGCTGTACCGGAGCTCGACCCGAGGGGAGAGCAGGTGTACTGGCTTGGACGGGCCGGCAAGCCCCGTGACCAGGGACCGGGAACTGATTTCTACGCAACGCAGCACGGCTTTGTCTCCGTGTCGCCGCTGCAGATTGATTTAACGCATTACGGCCGGCTGTCGGCGACTTCATCCTGGTTTGATGAGGCGCTTCCGGGGAAAGGCCATCCGTAACAGTCTTTAGGGGAGAGTTTCATGTCTTCAGCAGGTAAGCTTTTAATCGCCAGCGCGCTTGCCGCCGTTTTCGCCACGGCCTGTACGTCGACTCAGATTGCTCCGGTGTCGGATAACAGCACCACGGGCACGATCAAGTCCGGTCCCGCCTCCGTGCCGGCCGCGCCCGCGGCGTCCTCTTCCGGCGCTCAGGTGGTGCCGCTTTCAGGCGGCAGCGGCTTCTCCGGAGGTTCCGCTATGTCGTCCGCGGCTCCTGCCGCATCCGGGAACACCTACACCGTGAAGGCGGGCGATACGCTTTACCGCATCGCGAAGAACCACGGCGTGAACGTGAATGAGCTGATGCGCGTGAATGGCATTTCGGATCCGCGCCAGCTCGCGGTCGGCCGTACGCTGCAGATTCCGGGCGCTGGGCGCCCGGCGGTCCGCGTGGCGACAGCCCCGGTCGCCGCTCATCAGGCTCAGCCGACAACCGCTCCCGCCTCTCAGGCGGTAGGCGTGAAGCAGCCGGCGGCTCCCGCTGGTGCTGCGGCCCCTGCGGCGGTGCCGGCAGCCACGGCTCATGCACCGACCCCGATTCCCGGCACTCAGGAGACGCTCTCCTGGCCTGTGACGGGTGACGTTGTGAGCCATTTCACCCCCGCGACCCGCGGTATTGATATTTCGAGCCGCCGCGGCACGGCCGTGAAGGCCGCCGCGAACGGCGAAGTGCTCCTCACCTCAACCGCCTTCAAGGGATACGGCAATCTCGTGATTCTCCGCCACGGCGACGGTACGTTTGTGACGACCTACGGTCAGCTGCAGACGATCAACGTGAAGAAGGGTGAACACGTGAAGGCCGGCCAGAAGATCGGCACAGTGGGCGGATTCGATGCCTCGAAGCCTGTGCTTCACTTCGAAGTGCGTATTGGCGGCAAGCCCGTCGATCCTTCTCCCTATCTGCGGTAATTTCTGAAATCCGCTAATATGGCGCGCCCGGTACTTCCATTTTTATCAGGAAGTTCCGGGCTTCTGATTTTCGGGAAGCAGACCCCCGGATGTATGACGATTGAGGAAAAGCGATAATGGCGCGTTCTTTTCATAAAAACAAAAAACCACGCGACCGTTTTACGGTCGAGATTGAGAGCCTGGATCAGGACGGCCGCGGCGTAGCGCATCGCGAAGGTAAAGCGGTCTTCGTCGAAGGGGCTCTGCCTCACGAAGTAGTGACTTACGAGCGGATCCGCAATAAGACGTCGTTTGAGATCGGACGCCTTGTGGAACTGCATAACGAGGGGCCGCTGCGCGTGAAGCCCCGCTGCCCGCATTTCGGTCTGGAGCCGGGGTGCTGCGGCGGCTGCGCGATGCAGCATCTCGATCCCTTCGCTCAGGTAGCGATCAAGCAGCGGGTGCTGCTTGATGCCCTCTGGCATATCGGTAAAACGAAGCCTGAAAACATCCTTCCCCCGATCTACGGTCCCTTCTGGGGCTACCGCCACCGCGCCCGCTTTACGGTGCGCGACGTGACGAAGAAAGGCGGGGTGCTGGTCGGCTTCCATGAGCGGAGCTCGTCCTACGTTGCCGATATGCATAGCTGCGCGATCCTCCCGAAGCATGTTTCCGACATGATTGATCCGCTGCGCGAACTCGTGTCGACGCTCACGATCCGTCAGCGTCTGCCGCAGATTGAAGTGGCGGTGGACGGTCACGGCCGCACGGCGCTGGTTTTCCGTAACCTTGAGCCGCTCGGTGAAGGGGACGAGGAGAAGCTCCTCGCGTTCGGCGACCAGTACGGCGCGGATATCTGGCTTCAGGCGAAGGGGCCGGATTCGGCTGCCCCGATCCGTCCGGAGCTTGAAAACGCGCTCGGCCTTTATCTTTCCGAATTCGATGTCCGCATTGCCTTCAAGCCCACGGACTTCACGCAGGTGAACCACGCCCTTAACGAAACCATGGTGAGCCGCGCGGTGAGACTCCTCAGGCTTACGCCTGAATCCCGCGTGGTGGACTTCTTCTGCGGCCTCGGCAACTTCACGCTTCCGCTCGCCCGACGCAGCGCCCGCGTGATCGGTCTTGAGGGAAGCGAGGGACTCGTGTCGCGCGCGAAGGCCGGCGCCGCGGAAAACGGTCTCGCGGATAAAACGGATTTCGTTGCCCGTAACCTCTTCACCTGGTCTGAGCAGGACTGGGACGCGATCTGGAAAAAGATGGGCGGAATCGACCGCCTGCTTCTTGATCCGCCGCGCGAAGGCGCTCAGGCGGTCTGCCAGGTGCTTGCCGCGACCGATAAGCGTCCGGAACGCGTGGTGTATGTTTCCTGCAATCCGGCGACGCTTGCCCGTGACTGCGCGATTCTGCAGCATCAGGGCGGATGGCGGCTGCTTGAGGCCGGCGTGATGAATATGTTCCCGCACACGGGGCACGTCGAAAGCATGGCGGTGCTTGTGCCGGGACCCAAGCCGATTCCCTCTGAAAAGGCGGAAGATAAGGCGGAATCAGGGGATTCCCGTCCCGCGGAAGCTGCCTGAGTCTGCTCCTAACACATGCTAAAATAAGCACCTTTCATCCGGCAGCCCCTTCGGGATAACTGAGGGCTGGCTGCCTGTCGGAAGAATTCTTTTTTGCCTCCGGGCAGCCTCTCGTCAGGTGCCCCGGCGGTGTTTCTTTGTTTTTCAATTGGACTAAAAATGACTGTTCAGCGTACTCTTTCCATCGTGAAGCCCGATGCCGTCGCCAAGAATGTGATCGGCAAGATCTACACCCGTTTCGAAGACGCGGGCCTCAAGATCGTGGCTGCCCAGATGCGTCAGCTCTCCCAGGCTGAAGCCGAAGGCTTCTACGAAGTTCATAAGGATCGTCCCTTCTTCAAGGATCTCGTTTCCTTCATGATCTCCGGCCCCGTCATGATCCAGGTGCTCGAAGGCGAAGATGCGATTCTGAAGAACCGCGAACTGATGGGCGCCACCGACCCGAAGAAGGCTGCTCCCGGCACGATCCGTCACGACTTCGCTGAGTCGATCGACGCCAACGCCGTGCACGGCTCTGATGCTCCCGAGACCGCTGCCCGCGAGATCGCCTACTTCTTCCCGGCTCTCGCGATTCACTCCCGCTAATCCGGCGGCAGTCAGGCGCAGTTAGCTAGTACCCCCTCCCTTCGCCCGCGGGTGAAGGGAGGGGATTGCAGTTTTTTGAAGTTTCATTGATTCATGGGCCCGACGGGCCGTGGAGGCAGGTGTCTAATGGCGGCAGAGCGAGTGAATCTCCTTGATTTTGATCGGGAGCAACTCACCAGGTGGTGTGACAGCCTCGGGGAAAAACCTTTCCGGGCAGTCCAGCTCACACGATGGATCCACCGCAACCTTGAAAGTGACTTCAGCAAGATGACGAATCTCGCGAAGTCCTTCCGCGAGAAGCTGGAGGCGATGGCTGAAGTCCGTCCTCCGGAACCGATGCGTGAACAGATTTCCTCCGACGGCACCCGCAAGTGGGCCTTCGATGTCGGCAACGGCAACGCCGTTGAGGCGGTGTATATCCCTGAAGTGGACCGCGGTACGCTCTGCATTTCGACGCAGGCGGGCTGCGCGATGGGCTGCCTCTTCTGCTCGACCGGCAAACAGGGTTTTGCCCGCAACCTGAAGACCTCCGAAATCGTGGGCCAGCTCTTCTGGGCTGAACGCGAACTGAGGCGCGAAGCGGGAACCGATAATCCGAATGAGCGCGTGATCACGAACGTCGTGCTGATGGGCATGGGCGAACCCCTCCAGAATCTGGAAGCTGTGGTGCCCGCGATCCGTCTGTTCCTCGACGATCACGCCTATGGCATTTCGCGCCGCCGCGTCACGGTGTCGACGAGCGGCCTCACGAACCAGATGGATAAGCTCGCGGAGCTGGCTCCGGTGGCTCTCGCCGTGTCGCTTCACGCGCCGACGGACGAGCTGCGCGACAAGATCATGCCGGTGAACCGCAAGCATTCGCTTGAGGATCTGATGGCGGCCTGCCGCCGCTACCTCCGGTACGCGCCCCGCGATTACATTACTTTTGAATACCTGATGCTGGACGGCGTGAATGATTCGCTCGAGATGGCGGATAAGCTGATCCGCCTCGTGCGGAACGTCCCCTGCAAGGTGAATCTCATTCCGTTCAACCCGTTCCCGGGATCCGGTCTCTTCAAGTCAGACCGCGATACGGTGCTTGCCTTCGAGCGCCGGATGAATGACGCGGGCATCGTGACCACGATCCGCAAGACCCGGGGTGATGATATTGACGCGGCCTGCGGTCAGCTCGCAGGCCAGGTGAAGGACCGCACCCATCGTGCGATACGGCTGGTCCGCCAGAAGGAAGAGGCGGCCTCGATTCTCAATAAAGCCGAGGAGAAATGATGGAAGAACAGAAAGAACAGACGGCGAAGGAACCGGCGGCCGGCGCTCAGCCTGGATTCGGCAAGCTGCTGCGCAGCCTGCGCGAGAAGGCCGGACTGTCGCTTGACGATGTCGCCAACCGCACGAAGATCAGCCGCGGACAGCTCGAAGCGATGGAACGCGAAGAGATGCGGCTTCTTCCGGAACCTGTCTACGTCCGGGCCTTTATCCGCGACATCTGCCGCGTGATGGGCGCGGACCCGAAGCCGGTGACAGACGCTTTTGCGCGTGACTTCGCGCCTGAGGCCCCCGCGGCGCAGGCTCCGGCGGCTGCGGATGCAGTCCCCGCGCGGAAGATGGAGAAGGAAGTGGAATTCCATGCGAGCCCGAGAAAGAAGGGGTTCCGCGTGTTCCTCGCTTTCGCCGTGGTGATCGTTCTGATCGGCGCGGTCTGGGGCGGATGGCGTGAAGGGATTCTCTCGAAGCTTGGCGGTGACAACACCGAAGCCGCTCAGGTTCAGATGCAGGAAGCGTCCGGCAGAACCGCGGCGCTTCAGCGCCCGCGTTCTCCCTCGAACGCGATGCCGGCGAACGCGCCTCTTACGGCGAACCCGGATGGCACGGCGTCATCGCCTGACGCTGCGGCTTCTTCTCCCGTGGCTTCGAGCCCGGCTGCCACGGCTCAGACCGCCGCGGCGTCCGCGAAGACTGCTGACACGGCAGCTGCTCCCGCCGGCACCGGCAACGTGACGATCCGTACGATCGGCAGCTCCTGGGTGAAGCTGATCGACGCGGATGGCAAGACCATTTTCCAGGGGAACATCAAGGCAGGGGACGAGAAGTCCTTTACCGGCAAGCTCCCGATCCGCGCGACGGTCGGCAATTCGACTCAGTGCGCAGTGTCTCTCAACGGCACGCCCTTTGATCTCTCCGGCTACACGAAGGGATCGGTCGCCCGCTTCATCCTTCAGTGAGAAACGGAAAGATGGCACAGATTGCGACGATTTCGCTCCCCGGCCGGCGTGTGACGCCGACCGTCCATGTGAAGTGGGGGAACACGGATATCGCTATGGGCTCGGGCCACCCGATCGTGGTTCAGTCGATGGCGAATACGCCGACCGCGGATGTCGAGCAGACGGTGGCCCAGGTGCTGGAACTCGCCCGCGCGGGATCCGAGCTGGTGCGTCTGACGGTGAATACGCCGGAAGCGGCGAAGGCGGTCGCGGTGATCCGCGACCGGCTCGATCAGGCGGGCTGCAGCGTGCCTCTTATCGGCGACTTCCACTACAACGGGCATAAACTCCTGCGCGATGTGCCGGAATGCGCCCGCGCGCTCTCGAAATACCGGATCAATCCGGGAAACGTTGGCAAGGGGGACGCGAAGGACGAGCATTTCTGCCAGATGGTGGAAGTGGCGATCCGAGAGGATAAGCCTGTCCGGATCGGCGTGAACTGGGGGTCGCTCGATCAGGAGCTCTTCGCCCGCATGATGGATGAGAACGCGAAGCGGCCCGTGCCGCTGCCGCCCTCTGACGTGCTGCGTGAGGCTCTGGTGGAAAGCGCGGTGGCGAGCGCGAAGCGCGCGATGGATGTGGGGCTTCCCGTTGAAAAGATCGTGCTTTCCGCGAAGGTTTCCGGCGTCCCTGATCTCGTGCATGTTTATGAAGAACTCGCGCGCCGCAGCCGCTGCTGTCTGCATCTCGGCCTCACCGAGGCTGGCATGGGGATGAAAGGCATGGTGTCGAGCGCCGCGGCGCTCTCCATTCTGCTGAACGAGGGGATCGGTGACACGATCCGCGTGTCGCTCACGCCGAAGCCCGGCGAATCGCGTGCTGAGGAAGTGCGTGTCGCGCAGCAGATTCTCCAGTCGCTTGAACTCCGCAGCTTTACGCCTGAAGTGACGGCGTGCCCGGGCTGCGGCCGGACCTCAAGCGATCTCTTCCAGCGTCTCGCGAAGAGCATCGAGGAATTTATCTGTGAGCAGATGCCCGTCTGGAAGAGCGAATTCCCGGGAGTTGAACGGATGAAGGTCGCCGTGATGGGCTGCGTGGTGAATGGCCCCGGCGAATCCGCTCACGCCGATATCGGCATTTCGCTCCCCGGAAGCGGCGAAAACCCCGTGGCGCCTGTCTACATGGACGGAAAGCGCTGGGGCACCCTTAAAGGGCAGGATATTGATACGGAGTTCAAAAAGCTCCTAACCGACTATGTCCGCCGGACTTACGGCCCGAAGGGCGAGTAGCGGACCATTTACTGAAGCAAGAAAGGATTACTTGGGATGGCTTCAAAAGCAAAAATCAGGGCTGTAACCGGCATGAATGACATGCTGCCGATGGACAGCGCCATTTGGGAATTCTTTGAGGATACGGCCCGCGACATCGCGACCGAGTACGGCTACCGCCCGATGCGGACCCCGGTGCTTGAGTCGACGGACCTCTTCACGCACGGTATCGGTGAAGCGACTGACGTCGTGGAGAAGGAAATGTATTCCTTCGAAGACTCCCTGAACGGTGAGCGGCTGTCGCTGCGTCCTGAGAACACCGCGGGCATTGTCCGCGCGGCGATCGAGCACAACATGCTTTACGACGCCCCGCGCCGTGTCTGGTACTTCGGTCCGATGTTCCGCCACGAGCGTCCGCAGCGCGGCCGCTATCGTCAGTTCTATCAGTTCGGCTGCGAGGCTCTCGGCTTCGCGGGTCCTGATGTCGACGCGGAAATGATCCTCATGACCTCCCGCCTCTGGAAGGCGCTGGGCATTCAGGAAGTGAAGCTTGAAATCAATTCTCTCGGTGAGCCTGCGGAACGCGCCGCGCACCGCGAGGCGCTCCTCAAGTACTTTGAGGCGCATCAGGATCAGCTGAACGAAACGGCGAAGCACCGCCTTTACCTCAATCCGCTCCGTATTCTCGATACGAAGGATCCGGACATGCAGGAGCTCGCGAATAACGCTCCCCGTCTGATCGATTACCTTGGCGAAAAGTCCCGTGCGTTTCTCGCCGGGATCGAGCATCAGCTGGAACGCGCCGGGATCGAGTACACGGTGAACCCGCGTCTCGTCCGAGGCCTCGACTACTACAGTCACACGGTGTTTGAGTGGACGACGGACCGTCTCGGCTCCCAGGCGACGATCTGCGGCGGCGGCCGCTACGATGGCCTGATGGAGATCCTCGGCGGAAAGCCCGCGCCCTGCGTCGGTTTCGCGATGGGAGCGGAACGCGTTCTCGAGCTCATGAAGGAATTCGGCGTGAAGCCGGAAACCCCTGACTGCTCGGTTTACGTGATCCACGCGGGCGAAGGCACGCTTGACCCCGCGGTCACCGTGGCTGAGTCGCTCCGCGACTTCGACGTGAGCACGATTGTTCACGGCGGCGAGGCGAGCATGAAGAGCCAGATGAAGAAGGCGGATGCCTCCGGAGCTGAATTTGCCGTGATTATCGGCGATACTGAAGCCGCGAACGGCACGGTGTCCGTGAAGCGTCTCCGCGACCGCGGCGAGGATGCCCGGTTTGCGCATCAGGAAACGCTCCCGGCCGACGACGCCTGCGATACGATTTTTAGCGAACTTTTAGCACTCGAAACGAAGGACCTTTGACATGGCATACAACCTCGAGGAACAGGAGTCGATCGACAACCTGAAGGGCTGGTGGGAAAAGTGGGGCACGCCCGTTCTGGTCGTCATCACGCTCGCCTGCGTCGGCGTCGCCGGCTATAACGGCTGGAAGTGGTGGAACCACCGCCAGACCGCCAAGGCTTCTGTTGCCTATGTGGCGCTTGAAACGGCTGTGAACAATCAGGACGGCAAGAACATCAAGTCGATTTCCGACGGCCTGATCGATCAGTACGGCTCCACGGTCTACGGTCCGATGGCGGCTTTTGTCGCCGCCCGCTATGCGGCCGATAACGGCGATATCGCCACCGCGAAGCAGAAGCTTCAGTGGGTGGTGGATCACGGTGACCGCAAGGAGTTTGAGGCGATCGCGCGTGTCCGTCTCGCCGGTCTCCTGATGGACGAGAAGTCGTACGACAAGGCGGTTTCCCTTCTCACGGGCTTCACTCCCGCGACCGACACGGAGCGTCTCGTGATCGATGACCGCCTGGGTGACGTGTATCAGGCGATGGGCAAGAACGCCGAGGCCCGCAAGGCCTGGCAGGATGGCATCTCCGCGGCCCGCGACGGTGATCCGCTGCAGAATCTGATCCGTCTGAAGCTGGATTCGCTTCCTGAAGACGGCACGGCTGCCCCGGCTCCCGCCGCGGCTTCTGCTGCCGCCTCTTCTGCCGCTGCCTCCGCTCCGGCTTCTCCCCCGGCTGCCAAGTCTTCCGCTGCCGGCTGATCAATCAACATTTTTGGAGTGTGAGAGCACATGAGTCAGAAATTACTTCGCACCGCAATTGCCGCAGGCCTTGCGCTCGCGCTGGGCGGCTGTTCCCTCTTCTCATCCGATAGCCCCCGGGCCCCGGTGAAACTCACCGAGATTCAGCAGTCCGCGACCGTGAATACGGTCTGGTCGACGAAGCTCGGCAGTTCTGAGCACTCCTTCCTTACGCCGGCTCTCGCCGGCAACGGACTCTATGCGGCGGGCTCGAACGAAGTCTTCCGTATTGATCCGTCGAACGGTGCCAAGGTCTGGACCGCCTCTCTGAAGGAGAAGGTGGTGGCAGGCGTCGGCTCCGACGGCTACTTTGTCGCGGTCGGCACGGATCAGGGGAACGTCGTGGCGCTCTCCGCCGAAGGCAAGGAACTCTGGCGCCGCAAGATGCCGTCAGAAGTCGATATGCCGCCGCTTGTCGGCCACGATCTCGTGATCGTGCACACGTCGGATACCCGCGTGACGGCGTTCAATGCCCGCACGGGTGAACAGGCCTGGTACTACCAGGGGCAGGTGCCGATCCTCTCGGTGCGCGCGCCGCGCCAGATGATTTTCTTCGCTGACGGCATTCTTGTCGGCCAGGCGAACGGCAAGCTGATCGGCATTTCGCTCACCGGCAAGGTGGCGTTCGAAGCGTCGATCTCGATGCCTTCCGGCATCACCGAGGTTGAGCGTCTGAATGACGTCGTGGGAGCGCCTCTCGTCACGTCCGGCGTTCTCTGCGCGGCCTCCTATCAGGGCCGTGTCACCTGCATGAGCGCCCAGAACGGCTCTGTCCGCTGGACCGAAAAGGTTGACGCCGTCACCGGTCCGACGGCTGACCTGAAGACCGTCTACGTGGTGGACGAGAAGAGCACGATTCACGCCTATTCGCTTGCGACGGGCGGCGAGCTCTGGAAGAACGACACCATGAAGTACCGTCAGAACTCCGCCCCGGTTGCCGTCGGCTCCTATGTGGCGAGCGGCGACTATGACGGTTACGTGCATCTCCTTGACCCGATCACCGGGCGTGAGATGGGCCGCGGCCGCCTCTCGGGCGCTATTTACACCACTCCGATTGCCTATGGCGACGGAGCCATTTTTCAAACGGTTGACGGAGAACTGGCGTTCATCCGGTCAACCAGCCGCTAAAGACAGCACAGCGGATTTTATTTTTTAGGAAATTTCTCTCATGCTTCCGGTTATTGCGCTTGTCGGTCGTCCGAATGTCGGGAAATCCACACTCTACAACCGGCTCACCAAGACTCGGGATGCCATTGTCGCGGACTTTGCCGGCCTGACGCGTGATCGCCACTACGGCGACGGCAAGGTGGGCCCGCGCCCCTACATCGTGGTCGACACGGGCGGTTTTGAGCCCCAGAGACCCGAGGGCGTGGTGAGCCACATGGCGTCTCAGGCCGAGCTGGCGATTGAAGAAGCGGATGCCGTTATCTTTATTGTCGACGCGAGAACGGGCGTTACGCCCCAGGATCACCGTATCGCGCAGACGCTGCGCGAATCGGGCCGCAAGATCTATCTTGCCGTCAATAAGGCTGAAGGCCTCAGCGCGATCGCGGGCTCTGAATTCTATGAACTCGGTCTCGGTGTCGAGCCGTTTATGGTGTCAGCCGCTCACGGTCAGGGTATCGCGAGCCTGATGGAAACCGTGCTTTCCCCCTTCCCTGAGGATGAGGAGGAAGAGAAGCCCGCCGAGGAGGAAGAGGGCGAACACCGGATCCGTGTCGCGATCGCCGGACGCCCGAATGTCGGCAAGTCGACGCTCGTGAACGCGCTGCTCGGTGAAGAGCGCGTCATCGCGTTCGATATGCCCGGCACGACCCGCGACGCGATCAATATCGACTTCGAGTACGACGGTCATCCGTTCACGCTCGTGGATACGGCCGGTCTCCGCAAGAAGGGCCGTGTTTTCGAGGCGATCGAGAAGTTTTCGATCGTGAAGACCCTCCAGGCGATCGCCGATTCGAACGTTGTGGTGCTCGTGATTGACGCCCGGAGCGGTGTCGCTGAGCACGATGCCCACATCGCCGAATACGCGCTCGACTCGGGCCGCGCGCTCGTCGTCGCCGTGAACAAGTGGGATGGCATGAGCGCCTACGACCGCTCGCAGCTTGATCAGCAGCTCGATATGAAGCTCCGGTTCCTGCACTGGGCGAAGTTCGTGCATATCTCCGCCCTGAAGCATAACGGCCTCAACCACCTCATGAAGGCGGTTCAGGAAGCCTATCAGGCCGCTATCGCGAAGCTGCCGACTCCGAAGCTCACGCGCGCCCTGATTGAGGCTGTTGAGCGTCAGCAGCCGCCGCGTGCCGGCAAGGTCCGCCCGAAGATGCGTTACGCCCACCAGGGCGGCACGAATCCGCCGGTGATCGTGATCCACGGCAATTCGCTCCAGCAGATCGGCGACAGCTACCGCCGCTATCTCGAAAGCTGGTTCCGTGATAAGTTCAATCTCGCGGGTACGCCTCTCAAGATTGAATTCCGTACCGGCCGCAACCCGTACGCGGATCCGAAGCCCGCAAACGGCAAGAAAAAGTAAAAAGAAGGCAGCACTATGAAAAGAACCAAGCTGTCAGCCTGGCTGCTGACTGTGGTCGTCTTCCTCATTTCGCTCGGGGTGATCTACTGGGTCGGCGTGCCGCTCGGTAACCCCGACGCGAATGTGCTGCTCGCGGTTGAGGTGGTGCTTGCCGCGGCGTTCGCGATGTTTGTGAACGCTATCGCTTATCCGCAGAGCCGGATCGGGGATCAAACGGGGCTCGGCGCTCCCTCCGTTTCCTTCACGGTGGCTGTGGTGACGCTTGCGATCGCGGGCCTGGCCGCGGCGTTCGTGGGACTCCGTCATCCGATGGTTGCGGCGTGGCTTGCCGGGATTGCCGCTGTGGCGATCGTTTTCCGGACGCTGCTCACGCGGTTCCTCACGCGTCTCTACTGGGGCGCGCCGATCAAGAACCGCCCGAGTGTCTGCACGATCTGGAAGGTGGGGCTCGCCGAGGTTGCCGGGAAAGAGATGAATGAACCCTTTCAGGAGCGTCTCTCTGAAGTCCAGGCGCTCTGCGCGAGTCAGCCCAAGGTGACCGCCGAGACCTCGCAGAAGACCGCGGAGCTGGATGAGGAAATCACCCGTGCGGTCCGCGAGCTGCAGGGGTTTGTCTCTGAGGGGGAACTCGGGAAGGCGACGGCGTCGCTTGACACGATCCGTGACGGTCTCCGCCGCCGGATTGAAATTCTCGGGTCCGGCAAGGCTCCTCATAAAGACGTATGATAATTGGGTGCAGACAGGTCTTTATTTGTCAGCACACACACTTCGTCACCCGCTTTTTTATTGGCGGGTGTAGCAAACAAAGAACAAGCGCAGAAGCGCTGGGAAAAACATTATGGCCAACAATAACAAGGGACAGCTTCTTCAGGATCCTTTCCTTAACGCACTTCGCAAAGAACATATCCCGGTCAATATCTATCTGATCAACGGCATCAAGCTGCAGGGTCAGGTGGAATCTTTCGACCAGTACGTCGTGCTGCTTCGCAACACCGTGACGCAGATGGTCTACAAGCACGCGATCAGCACGGTCGTGCCGACCCGCTCCGTCACTATCACGAACACTCCGGAGTCTTGATCTGACAGTATTTCAGGTAGACCGGGAGCGGGATGACCGCCCCGGAAAGGCTTGGCTTGTCTGCGTAAGCCTCGGCCGGGATTTCCGGCCGGATGCAAGCGAGGAGCTTTCGCTTCTCGTCACCTCGGATGCCTTGATCCCGGTGGGCCTCACGGAGGCTCACCGCGACAAACCCGATCCTGCTACATATCTCGGCAGCGGAAAGATTGAAGAAATCGCGACCGCGGCCCGGGAGGCTGGAGCAGACGTGCTGATATTCGACACGCCGCTCTCGGCAGCCCAGGAGCGCAATATCGAGAAGGCGGCTCATATCGCCGTTCTCGACCGCACCGAGCTTATTCTCGAAATTTTCCAGAAGCGCGCAAAGAGCCGTGAAGGCCGTCTGCAGGTGGAGCTCGCGAAGCTCGAGCACCTGTCGACCCGTCTTGTCCGCGGATGGACCCACCTTGAGCGTCAGCGCGGCGGTCTTTCGAAGACCGGCGGCCCGGGCGAAAAGCAGATCGAGCTCGACCGCCGAATGCTTTCTGAGCGCGTGAAGCAGCTGAAGGTCCAGCTGAAGAAGCTGGAGCGGCAGCGTGACACGCAGCGTCGCTCGAGAACACGCGGCGATCAGATGACGGTGTCGCTTGTCGGCTATACAAACGCGGGGAAGAGCACGCTCTTCAACCGCCTGACACGGTCTGACGCCTATGTCGCGAATCAGCTTTTCGCGACACTCGACACGACAGCGAGACGCTGCTGGGTGGGCGGAAGCGAGATGGTGGTGCTTTCTGACACCGTCGGCTTTATCCGTGACCTTCCGACGCAGCTCGTCGAGGCCTTCAAGTCAACGCTTGAGGAAACCGTGCACGCGGATCTGCTCCTTCACGTGGTCGACGCTTCAAGCGAAGTCCGCGAGGATCAGATTGACTCCGTGAATCAGGTGCTTTCCCAGATTGATGCCGATACGATTCCGACGATCCTTGTCTATAACAAGATCGACCGGGCTCCGGCCGCGGCCGGTGTTGTTCGGGATGAGAAGGGACGTGTCCGTTCCGTGGGCGTGAGCGCCGTGACGGGCGAGGGGCTTGATGAGCTCCGGGCCGCCATTCTGGAGTTTGCCGAGCACTGGCATAAGGATCACCCGGTGAAGGCCCGTGAGCTTGAGCCCTGGGAACAGGCGAAGCTCGAAGCCGAAGCCCGCCGCGCGGGAAAACCGACGGCTTGATTCATGCGCCTTTTCCCGTCCCGGCGGGATCCCCAAAGGGGGTGCCCGGGGCGGATCAGGTGTTAGACTGAAAGACTTGCAGGCTGTACCCTTCGGGGCACGGCAGGGGTGCGCTTGCGCGCAGGAATTTCGGGGACATCCCCCTCAGGATTTTTTCTTTATGTCTATTGATGATTACCGCTGGGGAAGACACCCGGAACCGGAAAAGAAAGATCCGGAGAAGGAATCTTCTTCAGGTAAGAATGAGCCGGAAACGCCGAAAGTGAGCGGAACCGGTTCGGAACCTACCGGAACGCCGGAGCCTCCTCAGAAGCCTGAGGAGCCCCGTCGCTCGCAGCCGCAGCCCGAGAAGCCCGAAATCCGCAATCCGGGAACCCCGAACAGTGACTCTCACTCCGGCCGCCCCGAAGACACTGAGGAATCCTCCGCGAAGAAGAGCGGAAAGGACCTTGACGCTGAGTGGAAGGCGTTTAATGACCTCCTGCAGTCCATCTGGGCAAACGGTGGAAAGAACGGCCCCCAGGCATCCGGTGCCCAGCAGACTGGAAAGAAGCCCGGAACCCCGGATTCCCCGCGCCCGGATGATATCCCCCAGATTGATCGCAGCAGGCGTTCGAGCCGCATCGCGGCGCTGGTCGCGATCGTTGCCATTTTCTCGGTCGGCGCGTACCTCGGCGCCGGCTTCTACTCCGTGCCGTCCGGCGAAACCGCCGCGCTTTACGCGACAGGTCAGTTCAAGGAACTGGTCGGCCCTGGCACGCACTGGCACTTTCCGTGGCCCTTTGAGAAAGTCCGCATGGTGGATACGCGTCTCGTGCACAGCCAGGACGTGAGTTTCTCGGGGAAAGCGGGCGAAGGTTATCTCCTTACCGCTGACGGCAGCTTTGTTTCCGCCACCGCCACCGTAAAGTGGCAGGTCGCGTCTGACGGTGTCCGGAATTATCTCGAACATATGGTGAATCCCTCGGAAGTGATCGACGCGGCGCTTCGCCGCGCGCTCCGTCAGGAGTTCACCGATATGACGGTGCATGACGTGCTGAGCGGCCGGGCGGCGCTCCTGAAGGACGATCTCGCGAAGCGGGTCCAGAAGGAAGCGGACAGCCTCGGTCTCGGTGTCCATATCGAATCCGTGTCGGTCACGAACGCCGGTATCCCGACTGAAGTCCGTGAGGCCTCACGCGTGGCGCTTGAGGCGCAGAACGCGGGTGAAAACGCGTTCGGGAATGCTCAGAGGTGGGCTGAACTCGCGGGTGCGATGTCTGTCAACACGTCGCGCGCCATCTTAGAAAATGCTGAATCCTATCGGGAGCGCGTTGTGCGGGTTTCCGAAATGGACAGCCGCTATATCAGCTACCTCTATGGCGAAAAGGCTTCTGACGCCGCGAAGCGCGACGCGATTGAGCAGGCCTGGAATGCCGGGCTCGCGGCAGCCCTTCCGAACAAGGGATCGATCGCGAACGCGAAGCTTGATGACCTGATGGCCGTGATCCGTGCCGCGAAACCGAAGGCTCCTGAAGGGAAACCGGGTGAGGAATCCGCGGTTCCGGTGGTGACGGAAGCCCAGATCATTGCCCAGAAGAAGCTTGACGCGGAGAAGAAGGCAGCTCCTGCCGCCGCGTCTTCCGCTCCCGCGTCGTCACCCGCCGCTGAGGCAGCCGCAGAGGCCGCGGCTTCGAACGTGACAACTCCGGGCGAGGATCCCGCGAATGAGCGTGAAAGCACCACGGACCGCCGCGATTACCTCCGTAACCGCGGACGCTAGGAGACGATGATCATGAAGAAATTGATAGCAGCCTTTGTGATCGCCCTGGCAGCGATTCTCGCCGCGAGACTTTCCTTCTTCACGGTTGAAGAGGGAAGGGCGGCGCTCGTGCTTGGATGGAACAAATCCGTGTCTGCTGAGGTGACGGAGCCTGGGCTTCATGTGAAACTCCCGGACCCCATTGAGCGGACCGCGATGATTGACTGCCGCGGGCAGTCGCTTCAGGTGTCGGCGCTTGAGCCGAAGGGTGAAGGCAGCATTCCGACGCTTGGCTACGATGTGGTGTGGCGTGTCGTGAAGCCTGAAGTCTGGTGGAAGGAATTCAAGGGAAGCGGCGATCAGACGGCGCGCGAAATCACGCAGGCCGTGCAGACCGCGTCAGCCGGCGAAACCGCCGGGCTGAATGACGCGTCTCTCATCACGCGGGGCGGCGTCTGGATCTCGTCCCAGGTGATGGCGAAAGTGGCGCCTGAATTCCTGAAGCGCGGCGTGCGGATTGAATCTGTGCGAGTCGCTGAAGTGCGCCTCAACGCGAAGAGCCAGGCTTCGGCCCTTGACGCCACTGCGAAGATTCTGAATGGCCAGGTGCAGGCCTCGGGCCGCCTCGTCGAGGAGAGCGCGTCAGAGATCCGCGCCGCGGCCGACGCGAAGGCCCGTCAGACGCTTTCCGCGGCGCTCAGCCGCGCCGCTCAGATGAAGTCTGAAGCCGATGCCGCGGCGAACGCGAATTATCAGAAAATAGACCGTGTGACTGGAATCCGGGATTTCTCCTCGGCGCTTGAAAAGGCCCGTTCTGAAGAGAAGCCTGGTGAAAAGCTCGCCCCGATGCCCGACTTCCGGGGACTTCCTGGAGGCACAAAGCCATGATGGGACTGAAGGAGCTTCTGGTCGCCTTCGGGTTCATGATGATTTTCGAAAGCCTGATGCCGATGATCTCGCCCCGCCGCTGGAAGCGGGCACTGTCGCTTCTGCAGCAGGTGCCTGACTCAGCGATCCAGAAGCTTGGGATCGTCGGCGTGCTTTGCGGCCTCGCGGTTATCTGGCTGCTGCAAACCGATATTGCTTCGCTTTGATAGGATTTTTTCCAAATGACGAACTGGGTATTACCGGATCATATTGCCGACATGCTGCCCCGGCAGACGCGGGAACTTGAAACCCTGCGTACGCGCACCCTCGAAGTGATGAGGTCTCACGGATTTGAAGCTATCCGTCCGCCCATGTTCGAGTTCCTGGATTCTCTTCTCACCGGTACCGGCAACCGGCTCGATCGCACGACGATCAAGTTTGTCGATGAGGCGAGCGGCCGTCAGGCCGGGTTCCGCGCCGATATCACGCCTCAGGTGGCGCGTATCGATGCCCACATTCTGAACCGCACCGGGATCACACGGCTTTGCTACGCGGGGTCGGTGCTCCACGCTCGGCCTCGTCACCCGCTCGCTACGCGTCAGCCGTATGTGGCCGGCGCCGAAATGTTCGGTGCGACAGGGCGGGAGGCCGATCTTGAAATGGTGCGGCTCGCCGTGGATATGCAGCGCGAAGTCGGTATCCGGCGCGTACATCTCGCAATCGGCCACACCGGGATTGTGCGTTCCATCCTGAAATCGGACCCGGCGCTTACCCCCGCGATCCAGGACGCCGTTGTCGCGGCGCTTTCCGATAAGGATCCGGCGGGACTCGCTGTTGCCGCGGCGCCCCTCTCCGCGAAGACCGTTGAAGCGCTCTCCGGACTCTGCCTCATTTATGGCGGCGACGACGCGCTGGACCGCGTTCTCGCGCTCTGCAAGGGGAACCCGGACGCCGAGAAGGCCGTGGATGAGCTTCGGTGGATCGCGGAGCGCTGCGGAGCCGACGACGTCACGATTGACGGTGCCTCGGTGACAGGATTTGATTACTACACGGGTATTTCCTTTGCCGGTCTTGTTGAAGATCTGCCCGAACCGCTCCTCCGGGGCGGCCGCTATGACGGAATTGGATTAGCGTTCGGACGCTTTAGACCGGCAGTTGGATTTACACTCTATCTACGTGAGCTTGCTGTGCTCAGAACGCCCGAACTTCCCTTCGCGGTCATTGCGCCCCCGGCGTCAGAAGATCCGAAGCTTGAGAGTCTCGTGCGCAAACTCCGTCATGCCGGCAGAATCGTCGTGCAGCTGCTGCCGGGAGAAGACCCTGCCGGGCTCGCTGAGAGCTTCCAGGTAACGGAGCGTATTGTTTTCGAAAAGGGTGAGTGGCAGGTGGTTCCTGTCTCCGCCAAGTCCATTTAGGAGAAAAAGATGGCAAAAAATGTAGTGGTCGTCGGCGCCCAGTGGGGTGACGAAGGCAAGGGCAAGATCGTCGACTGGCTCACCTCCAAGGTCGACGGCGTCGTGCGCTTCAACGGGGGCAACAACGCCGGCCATACGATCGTCGTGAACGGCAACAAGACCGTGCTTCGCCTCATTCCGTCCGGCGTCATGCATCCGACGATGCAGTGCTACCTCGGCAACGGTGTTGTCTTTTCGCCGTCCGCCTTTTTCTCCGAACTCGATCAGCTGAAGGAACACGGAATGGACGCGGAGTCCCGCCTCCACGTGTCCGGCAATTGCGCGCTTCTGATGCCGTACCACGTGGCTCTTGACCATGCCCGTGAAAATAACCTCGGCAAGAAGAAGATCGGCACGACCGGCCGCGGCATCGGTCCGGCCTACGAAGACAAGGTGGCCCGCCGTACGGTGCGCGTCGCTGACCTCTACAACGTCCCGTTCTTCGAAGAGCGCGTCCGCACGGCTCTCGAGTACCACAACTTCGAACTGACGCATTTCCTCCACGCTGAGGCCCTCGACCCGCAGAAGGTGATCGACGAGGTGCTGGGCTTCGCGGATCGTCTGAAGCCGCGCGTGATGGACGTCTCCCATACGCTGAATAAGCTGATGGCCGAAGGCAAGCAGTTCCTCTTCGAAGGCGCCCAGGGTTCGATGCTCGATATCGACCACGGCACCTATCCGTTTGTCACGTCCTCCAACACCGTCGCGGGTTACGCCACGGCTGGCGCGGGTGTCGGCCCCCATCACCTCAACTACGTCCTCGGCATCACCAAGGCTTACTGCACGCGTGTCGGCGCGGGTCCCTTCCCGACCGAGCTCCTCGATGAAGAGGGTGAACGCATCCGTCAGCGCGGCGGTGAATTCGGTGCCGTGACGGGCCGTCCGCGCCGCTGCGGCTGGTTCGACGGC
>OGFF01000095.1_pt1 | contig 127414 bp, 91 predicted proteins | sample 1570751 | NCBI WGS metagenome assembly OGFF01 (sample SAMEA2581951, study PRJEB24529) | metagenome | biome: Human gut stool | place: China | collected 2011 | reverse complement strand
CTATCTGGAAATTCCTATGAATGAGCGATTTTTATTATTTTAAATGGATTTTGAAGACTAAGCCACCGGAAAAGTACTTGCAACGGTTCAGTTCTACTATGGCGTTGATGTAGTCTTTCCAGAAGCTGTACTCCATACCAAAATTTACCTGATACTTCGCCCCGTCAGGATCAAAGGTCAAATCCTCCTTCACATCCGTGTACCCGGGAACTACTTCTGCCATTAAATTAACACCATTAATGACTTTATGCACCCAAGAATCACTGTCCTTCAAATGAAACCGGAAATTCGCACCCATAGCCGGATTATTCAACTTATTATCAAAACGGTTGCTGTATATCCATGACAGGTGTGCACCTAATATACCCACATTCTCAAAATAAAAATGTTTGGTTATGGCCAGATAATAGCGGTTAAGAAAACCATTACCATAATTTAATTCTGAAGGTTTGGACAGCGATCCTCCATTCCATGAATCACCTATCGCATCATTCGCCCCGAGAACTATCTGGGGGGTCCATTCTTTCCACCAGCCTTCTTTCCACACTCTAAGCCGAAAATGAAAGGAACGGTCCTGATTAATAAATTTACCATACGTAGAAGGAACCCAATAGCCCGAACGATTACCATAGTCCGTGGGTACTGCCTTATGCCCCATACATAAGTACCCGGCTTCCAACCAAGGGAAAATAGTTATGTTTATGTAGTAATTCCATGTATCATACCACCAACGGGGAACGGTAGCGTGATGATTCAGCCAGTTACCGCCTGCCATAAAGGTTTTATCACGCTGCATGTCGGCAGTGGGCATATTCATCAGACCTGTGGTGCCGTAGTTGATTTGCGCATCTGCATATACTGTCCCGATGAATATAAACAGGCTTAATAAGAATCCACTTTTAATCATTGTTTTTATCATCATAATTCTTGATACACTTTTTCCATAGCATCCACCATATGTCCTATTAAAAAATTTTCTGCAACACGCTTATGTGCAGCCCTAGAATATTCTTTTTGCAAACTTGTATCTCTTACCAATTTATCTAGAGCTTCCGCATAAACTTGATTCAAGTTCCCCTTTTGCGAAACTTCTATGCCAGTAATTCCATTAAGATTAACCCAATTTACGCCACTCCCCTCAATTGTAAAAGTAACAGCTGGAGTATAACAATACATAGCCTCGGCCAATGCTACACCAAATGCTTCATTCTTTGTGACAGAAGGAAAAGCAAACACACTGGCCGCATACAGATAACAACGCAAATCATCCTCAGACAACCTACCAACAAAATGAATACGTGCCGAGTTACGTTTCTTAGCTAATGCTTTCAATCTCTTTGTCAAAGGACCTTTACCACCGATAACAATGACACAATCGGATTTCATATATTGCTCCGCCTCTATCAAATGCGGCAAACCTTTATATTTAGTATGCCTGCCCATAAAGAAAACAATAGGTTTACCATTATATAGTGCCCTTATTTCCTGAATACGTTCCTTATCTCCTATCCGAAGTTCAAATAACTTTTCATCAATTGCATTCGGTACTATACGTATTTTTTCTTTCACTTTTTGTAAAGGCTTAGAACCATCCCTATACTGCGGACTCGTCACTACAATACAATCCGCTCGTTTAATAATCCATTTTTCCCAAGGGCGTACCGCCCAGTATAGATACCACTGACGTATAATATCCATATGCCAATGCAACACCAACTTAACATCCTTCGGCATTACTAATCGCAACAATATAGCTGGGAAAGGATTCGCCCAATGAAATTGTATTACATCTGGTTTTTCTGTTAAAATAGCCCATCGCAATCCATTTTTATACGACAATGACAATGACTGACGAGCAATGTTTACAAAAGTTGCAATACGATATATACGATGACCATTTATTTCATCTACAGCATTCTCCCGTTGATTATTAAAACAGACCACGCTTGTGATGTGTTTTGGCATCCTTTCCACAAGATATTTACAGATACTCTCTACGCCTCCTAAATAAGGAAAGTAATATTTTGAAATATGCAAGATACGCATAAATTATGCATTAGTAAGAAATACATGACAAGAATTTGAGATAACAAAGATTGGAGTTCTGCTAAAAAAGAAATTAGACTAAAACTTTTTAGCCAACAAAAAACGAGCATCTTCACCAAACAACATCATGAAATGTTTTACTGATAAACGAAACTTATATATCATTTCCCAAATAAAAATTTGAAAAGATGTACTACCATTACGCCTTAATATCAGTTTCAATTCATCAGTACGTTTTATTTCATCAGACTGAGACACACCACCTAAACGGAAACAAGCCAATACCTGTGGTACATATTTCACAACTGCTCTATGTCGAGAAAAACGAATAAACAAATCTGTATCCATAGCATAACGCAAATCGACTCCAAAGGTACCATACTTTCTATAAGCATTACGAGATACAAAAGTAGAAGGATGGGCTCCCCGCATTTTAATAGGGATGGCAGGCCAATCTAAAGTAGGATGTTCTATAAACACAAAACCCGTCTGATCATTCCATACTTTACAATCTCCCCGATACCAATCCACTGATGGGTCATATTCTTGAGCAACGCGTTCCAACGCCCCTTCTTCCAATAGATCATCACTATTTATAATACCTATAACATCACCTGTAGCAACCCTAATGCCCTTATTAAATGCATCACTTATACCATTATCAGGTTCAGACACAAAATAAGTTATATATTGCCGGTATTTATCTATAATAGATACAGTATTATCTGTAGATCCTCCATCAATAATAATATATTCCACATTTTGATAATTCTGCCGTAACACACTTTGTATAGTTTCCTCCAAATATTTTTCGCTATTGTAACAAACTGTAATAATACTAATTTTAGGAGTTTTTCTGACGCAATTATCCATAACTATGATATTCTATTTAACAGGAACTTTTACCCACTCTTTCGGATAAATCTCATAATCATCCTCACATTCCAAATTCCATCGTTCAGGTACATATACTTTTTTATCTTTAGCAGTAGACAAATAAGCACCCCACCAACTAAATGTACTATTTGAAATGATAAAATACTTGCAATTGTACATCAATCTCAATTCTTCATAATCAGGATTATTCAAATCAACAAATTCCAAATTAATAGGACGAATTCTTTTTTTATCATAAAAATTATAATTCTGTTTTATCCATATTAAGTCATCATGAGTATTTGAAAAGACAAAGAATATTGGATTTTCCACATTATTAAGTACCTCATTTATAGCGTTATTATAATATTCAAATGTGCAAATCTGTAGATTTTTCCATTTGTCATTTAAATAATCCCCACGACGAATATGCAAACAAACTGCATTAACACTCTGAATATATGAAAGCATACATTGATTAGCACCAGAAGGAGCACCTTTCACCAAAAATTCTTTCTTTATTTTATCAACTATTGGGAAAAAACCTTTTTCACTCTGAAAAAAGCCAAAAATATATTTGTTCTTACATTTGCTTAAAGGAAAACCATAACAAGAATAAGCATAAAATGTATAATACAATCCATGACAAACTCGTTTCAAAAAATGATCTTTACCCGCGGGTTTCACCCCTCTTACCCTCCAATTAAATAAATCAAAAGGGTTTGTGCTCATTAATGTTTTAATCTTAAAAAAAAACATGGATTTTTTCTGTTCTTGAATAGATTGAATACGTACATTAGAATTAAGTTCTAAATGTTGAATAGACATAGTTCTATTATCATTATTTTTAAAAAATCTATGTTCAATAAAGTAAGGATTAATAGCCAACTCTTCGCAAATTCCTTCTTTCATATAATGTTCCTGCAAACAACGTGCATACGCATACTGAAACATTTGGTTTCCTAAACCATCTTTTACAATCAAATGTATCATCAATTATGCTATTTAAAATATTCTTTTCTCTGTAAAAATAATAAGATATACGACACAGGATGTTCGATGAATTTTTCATTACTTTCCATCATCAAAAAAGCCAATAATACAAATAACAATGAAATATTTCGAAACCCTAATCTATAAATTCCAATACAGAGAAAAGCCAAATACAATATAAGCCAAGGAATACCAACACTGGATGTCATATACAAAATACCGTTACTGTTAGACCAATTTCCCAAGGCATCAGACCGCTTTAAATGATCAACAGATCCCAACCCCCAGCCTATAAATGGTTCCTCTAATACCATTTGAAACATTGCCAAATTATCAGATTGCCTTGATATCAAAGAAGCACTACTTTCATTATTAATTTTATCCTGTACAACATCACTCATTAATATGATATAACCGCAAGTAAACACTACAATGAATGCAGGTAAAAACCATCTAGACATTATTTTTTTCCAAAAACAACATAAAGCAATAACTAAAAGAATAATATATCCACCTGTCGATTTTGTCAAAATAATCCCCACCAAAATCACTATCATTTCTCTTTTCTCTGATTTACTTAAGCTCCAATTCTGAATATTGTTTATATATAATATTAATGCAAGATTTAATACTATCTGGCATGCTCCCGGTTCATGATAAAATCCAGCAAACCGATGAAAAAGTCCTGATGGCCAACCTACAGAAACTCCCATACAACTTCTATAAAAACCTCGATCTACAATAGGAAACGGAGATATTTCATATTCAATCAAAAAATAAATAGGTATTGCATATGCACACATTAAAAATACCACTTTTAAGTATTTCCGTTTAAAAGAATCAAAATCAGTATTGCTTAAAATTAAATAAGATCCCCAACTTTGAAAAACAAATCCTAAAGCCTGATTGTCAGCCATTAATGGATGGAAACTGAAACTGACAATTATAAATGCATAAGTTAAGAATAAATATAAAGAAGTAAAAACCAATCCCCCCCCCATAGAATGATGAATCCTATAATATATGGCGAAAGCTAAATAAATCAAGCAAGCAATAGCAGGAGTCAGCTCATGATACCATATATATGTACCAGAAGTCAACAAAACAAGAACGACAGCAATATATTCAATCAAAGCTACTTTGGTCAAGCGAAACATCATAGCTATACACTTTTTTAATTATGATTACAAAAAAGAATCTTTTCTACACTAGCTTACTAATCAACAAACAAAACCACAGATTTCTTAATCAAATAATAACTTTAAAAAAGCGTTTCTTCATAAATTTCAAGCAATTTCTTCACTGTAGCTTCCACTGTAAACTGCTTAGCTGTTAACTTAGCACATTCTCTAACATTTTGAAGAGAAGAATAATTATCAATAACCATAACTATTTTTTGAGCTAATTGTTTGCTATCATTTAATTCAAACAAATAACCATTTACCCCATCACACACTATTTCAATATTAGCTCCAGAACGAGAAACTATAGGAATCATTCCATTCAACATATATTCTATAGTAACACGACCAAATGCCTCATATTCAGACGAAACAATTCCAATATGACAAAAATTCATTTGAGATAATACATTCTTCTGATATCCATAAAAAGTGACAAAATTAGCCAAAGAATTTTCTACTACTAAATCTTGCAAAAGCCGAATATATTCACCGTCTATTGAATTTCCCCAAATATGCAAATGAACATTCAACCGTTTAAACTGATGCACAACCTCAGATATAGCTCTAATCACAATATCTTGATGTTTTTTAGGATGAAGAAGTCCAACTAAAGCGATATCGATAAAATTCTCTTTTCTTGAATGAAAATACATTGAAGGACACGAATCAACACCATTATAAATGGTACTAATTTTATTAGAAGATAGAACTGTCGAATAATATTCACGAAGAGCATCAGAAACTGCAATTATCCGATCAGCACATTTATTCCACATAAACAATTGATACTTTTCCCCCAAGTTATATACAATCCCATAATGTTGTTTAACAAATTCTCTAAAATGCCAAATATGCTTAGTTTTTAAAAAGACAGAAAGATACGCACCAATATTGGACACACTAGAGTTTGTATGAATAATATCTATCAGTCTATTTTTTAGTCTAAAATAAAGAATTACTACCGCAAAATAATTTACAAGTTCCCTTATAACTCCTTTTATCACACATATATATTTTTTTCTCTCTGAAAATGATGGATAGTACTTACATATCATATATGATATTCCTAACTCATCTAGTGCATCTGACATATCCCCTTTAGAAGGCAATAAGACTAATAATATATATTTCTTATTATATTGAAGTTTTGACAGAATAGCTAGTAAAGAACGATTAGCACCTAATAATTCTGCATAATGTGTAATAAATAGTATACGAACAGATTTATTCATTCTATAATCTTCCATCAATCCATTCTTTATTTAATACACCCTTTACATCATACACTACTCCGTTATTTGTAGCTAAAAAACGGCGTATATTAATAGAATTAAACTCATTATGAGCTACCGCCAAAATCACAGCATCGAATTGATAAAATAAAATATTCATTTCACCATTATTCAAGATTACACCATATTCATGCATTACTTTATCAGCATTTGCCCAAGGATCATAAATAGTGATATTTTTTGTATATTCTGCTAACGTATGATATATATCAATAACCTTCGTATTACGTACGTCTGGACAATTTTCTTTAAATGTAAACCCAAGTATCAATATCTTACTATCCTGCACTAAAATCCCCTTCTTGTTCATCAGCTTTACCACTTGATTACCCACATAGTCACCCATACCATCATTTAAACGACGCGCAGAGAACATCACACGCGGCAATACACCATAAACCTGTGCCTTTTGAATTAAGTAATAGGGATCCACACTGATACAATGACCGCCAACCAAACCTGGTTTCAATTTGATAAAGTTCCACTTTGAAGAAGCAGCTTCTATTACATCATTAGTATCAATCCCCATAGCATTGAATATCTTCGCCAATTCATTCATAAAGGCTATATTCACATCCCGCTGAGAATTTTCAATAATCTTAGAAGCTTCCGCTACTCTTATAGAAGGAGCCTTGTGAGTTCCATTTACTAACACAGAATTATAAATTTCATCCACTACATCAGCAATTTCTGGTGTAGATCCAGATGTCACTTTTTTTATCTTCTCTACTGTATGTTCTTTGTCACCCGGATTAATTCGTTCAGGAGAATAACCTGCAAAAAAATCCACATTAAACTTCAAACCAGATATACGTTCTACTATAGGCAAACATTCCTCTTCAGTAACTCCAGGATAAACCGTAGATTCATAAACTACAATGTCATCTTTCTTAATAACCCTGCCTACCGTTTCACTCGCGCTCCATAAAGGACGAAGGTCAGGGCGATTATTATCGTCAACGGGAGTAGGTACAGCCACCACGTAGAAATTACAATTCTTTATCTTTTCTATATCAGAAGTACAAATAAATCCGTAATTTTTGATAGCCTCTTGGAGCAACTCATCTGATACTTCAAGCGTACTATCATGACCTGACATTAAGGCATTTACGCGACTCTGATTCATATCAAAACCCACCGTTTCAAACTTTGTAGAAAAAAGACGAGCTAAAGGAAGCCCTACATAACCGAGACCGATTACACAAATCTTAATTGAATTCATTATTGTAAATTATTTATTTCTTATATATTATTGTGCCATAAAGGCAAATTTATATAGTTTTCAAGAACAGATGCAGCTACTGGAAATTCGGATTTATTTCTACATATTAGATTAGGCCAATTATACAAAGCTATTTCTTTACCTTCTTTTTCAATTTGGGAATTATCTTTAATCAAACAACGTTTACTAAGAGAGCATTCTATTCTGTCATTAGTAAGATAAGAAGGTAATTCTATTCTGTGCTTTAAACAGTAATTTATCAATCTATGATTAGTAGAAGTGAACTGTTCCAGTTGCCGAAGAATATAAAATCTCTGAATATCAGACATCCTTCTAATAGAATGTTTGCTTGTTTTTAATCTTAGTTTTGCAAAAAGCACGCCTATTTTAGAATATAACAATCCATGGAGATATTTTATATTTAAAGATAAAGGATAATACTCCAATAAAAACTCATCCCATATTGTATCAGTTCTAAAATCACGACTATAAAGTTTTGGATCTAAAAGTTTATTCATCCAATACAATTTTCTTAACAACTTCTTTCCTGTATCACTATTTTCTTTAGGTAATTGCTTATAGGCCAATAAAGCTTTTTTATACAAATCTGCTGATACCTTAAGCATTCCTCCAGAAGCCGCTGCTATAGGTTTATCAAAAAAGAAACTATAAAAATAATTTTCTGACAAATCTTCTAATAATTGATTCGATACTTTCGCTTGAAAAGTTTGACAAAGATCATCTATTAACACTATTCCATTTTTCTTACACAATTCCTTTACTTCAATATAATCAGGATTGGGAACTCCGCAGATATGAGTTAATATAAGTACATCTATCAAATGTATGTGTTGGCTAACAATATCAAGAGTTGTTGTAAAATAATCTTTATTTATATCCATAAATACCGGAATGCAACCAGACATATTTACAGCCTCTAGTACGGTAGGACATGTAAAAACTTGAAGTCCTATCCGTTTGTTACTTCCTAAAAGGCTCAAAAAAAATCTTAATGAAGACGAACCGCTATTGAAAAAGAAAACATTTGTTGATTGAAAAGCGGTTTCCTGCAAATTTCTATTGTTCAGCAATGACAATAATAATTCCTCATCAATATTAGGACACGATCGTACTATCATGCTTTCCTCAACAATTTCTTTATAGCTTTTTTACATTCTTCCCAAGCAGTATCAAAGCCATACTGGATTGTAAAAAATTGGCGTGGGATGGCACTAAAATTACGGAAATTACGCTCTACATGCTCTATCATAGAACCGCCGAAATTAAAAAAACGTACTTTATCAGCAAAATACCGGATCGCATACCATGTCAAATAAGTATGCCCTCCACTATCACGTAGTTTTTCATCGCTTGCTCCTAGCCAATAATATGCCTCCCTATCATTATGAAGATAAAAAGCAATCGCATGTGTCTGATTCTTACCATCTATTATTTTTAACAATGTTCCCATTTGTCTATTCATTATCTCTTTATAAAGTCTACGCACTATATCATTGGAATAGGGTTTGTTCACCCCTTGACGTTGATACGTTTTATCTGACTCCCTTAAATACTCTTCTACATCATCCACCTTAATTACTTTCAAATCTGACTTTTTTTCTACTTTATTCAAAACCCATTTGTGCCCTTTACTAAAACGTTTGAATTCTTCTTCAAGTACATAATTTGAATAGTCTATTACATAAGTATAACGAGTCGTTTGTTTAAAGCCTTTCCAATAAAGAGGTAGCCAATAATCATAATTATAATTGAAACAGATGGAAAATCGCTTAAAATCGTTCAAAACAAAATCAATAATCTGATTAGAATACTCTTTTTGATTTGTAAGTTGTTTTTGAAGACGCATATTATTATGTTTACTCATATCCTCATATAACATGCCCAATGATTGAGTCAATAGGGGCTGACGAATAGTACCAGTAGAAAAAAATGGTAATGATATTCCAGCAACTATCAGATTATCGTCATCAAATAATGCACATATTTTATAATCCCCATCTGTTACTATTTCCAACCACCAAGAATAATCCCAAATAAAGCCCTGGGGAGATTGCTCCACAAAATGATTCCATGTTTCATAATCATCTTCTAATAAATAACGTACAATCATATATACTTATTTTCTATTTAATATTTGACTCTTGAATAAACGTAAGCTATCTCTATATATAAAGAATATAAGACTCATAACACTTATTGTATAAGCTATTTTTATTATTAATCTAAGCCACCAATTATCTATCAACTGAAAGAAAAAAATAGAGATACACAAAAGAAAAAAAGTAATACAAGATAAATACATTTTCTTCCAATGGTATCTGAGATAAGGAACCAATCTCATCGATAAAATCAATGATATGATTGAACTTACAAATTGTGACAGCAAGAATGCCAAGCCTGTACCTACATAACCATAATGAGGAATAAAAATCACATTAAATATAAAATTCAAAATAACTGTAGCAATGCTTATTATCATTACATATTTAGTGTGAGAAAAAAACAAAGATTTAGAGAAGAAAAAGTACAAACCATTTAAGACATATCCAAATGTAATAAATACAATGGGCTGCCAAGAAGAATAGAACTCTTCTGCTGTCATAAGTTGTATTAACTCAGGTGAAAACATGGTTATAAGTAAAGCTACTAGGCAACATAATACATTAGACATTTCCGCAAACTTATATATTGACTCATAACTTGATGATTCATTTACTTTTTCTAACTTTTGATAGAGCCAAGGAGTAAAAGCTTGGTTAATGCTTGAAGTAAATAAGTTAAGTATATTACCAAATTGATTTGCTACACTATACAAACCCACTTGCTGAATCCCCACAATTCGATTCAACAACACACGATCTTGCATAACTGACAAATATCCTGATACTGAATGAGGGATCAATGGCATTGAATATTCCATGGAAGAAACTACTATCTTTTTATTGATACGCAATGTGACATAAGGTAAAAAGCTAATAATAGAATATAGAAAGAAAACTACCGAAACTATAAATGAAGATAATATCATGCCCAAAACACCTTGATGAAATACTATCAACATGAGCAAATTTAAAGAGACCTGTAATAAAAAATTAGATATCAAATTTAGCGTATATTTTACACCATCTTGTACACATTGAAGCCACTGCTGATAAAACAAATACAAAGGACTAAGCATCGTCCCCAATATAGCTAAAAACAACAATGGATAAAAAGATATACCTTCTGTCAAAGGAGTAAGAAGAATATCATGAAAAATAATGAAAACTAGTCCCCAAAAAAGAGAATTTAAAAGTACTATTAACAAAATAGTACCCCATACTACGGCCTGTCCTTTAGTCGTAGTATATCTAAAGTGATAACGTGCAGCAGCTCCATTAAGTGAAGCTAAAAACAAAATAGAGAGAAAACCTGTAACAGAAAATATCAAATTCATAGTACCATAATCTTCTGGCTTTAAATAGGTTGTATAGATTGGCAATAATAAAAAGCCAGTTCCCTTTTGTAACAATGCACAAAGAGTATATAAAGATGTATTTTTAAGTATCTTATTTATAGCCATATCACTCTATATATTTATTTAGCATCTGCTTTACTCTTTCCTCAAACCCATTAGTCCACAAATTATTTGAATCCACAGAATTACAGTTACTCATACTTATCAAATTCAATTCTGCTGCAGATTTCACCCAAAAGCCAATATCTGCAGGAAAATATTTACGTACAATTGGAACATCAATAATTATAATCTTCTTATGAAATGCCATAGCTTCAAACAAGCACGTAGAATAGCCACCTATAACATAATGAGCCTGAGAGATATCTTTATAAAGATTAGTTTCTGAAAATGATAAGGATATATTTGGAAACTTATCTATAATTTCTTTGTAGCAATCAATGCCATCACGTGGATGCAATCTCAAAACAATTTTCTTGTTAGAATAAATAGCTGCCAAATCTTTTACAAAAGGTAATACGTATTCTCGTATAGCAGGTTGAGAAATTACTAAAAAATCACTTATAACCTTCACATCAGTATATTGTTTGATACATCGATTTAAATGAGGATTACCAACCGGAATAATCTCATATTTCCAATCAACATATTGCTTCCAATACTCCCCAAATGTACACAAACAATCTGGTATATAAGTAGCAAATTCTTTGTTTTGAGTAATATAAGAATCTGCATGATAGGCCAGATGGTCAGTAGTTATAGCACCATGTTGTAGTTCTATCACTCTGATTCCTAAATCATGAGCAGCTTTGATAAAAGGAGCATAAGTCTCACCATAAGATCCACAATTCACGGCAATACATTTGCATTGTATTTTTTTCAGTAACCATTTAATCAAAGAGTAGTATATACGATGAAAATAATCCAAACAACCTAATTCTTCAATTGTATAAAGGTCCGGATAGTTTTTTAATATATATCCAAAATCAGTCCTTCTTATAGGCTTAATCTTATTAAGAATACGGCTAAGTGAAAAAGAAAAAGACAACAGATAAGTTTTAATGAATGACATTGCCCTATAAGAATTCTTAGTGCGCCACCTAAATTCATCATCAGCATCTTCAATCAACAAACTGTCATTAGGAAATAAATTATAATAATAACCATCCAATGAATTATAATAAGTACCTTTTTTATTCTCTAATTCTATATTAAAAAGAGTAGAAGAGAAAAAAACGAGTTTTTTCTTCTTCAACCCTATATGAGGAAGATTACTGAATAGCCTATAAAGAATACGGATTTTAGATAGCGGAACTTCTGTAGAAGAAATTACATTACCTTGATTTTTACTACACAATAATTTATATCGAATAAATGGCAACATCATCATGCCATTACTAAAACGCAATTCAAGTAGTCTTTTATCTTCCAAATAGTTCATATTATAATATTAAATCAAAAGTATACCCTCAAAATGAGGAATCTTATAATACCTTAATCAAAACAGGTGTGAGCACTCTATCACTTTTCATAATTAAATAAGCAATATTATAGAGTAAACAATTTTAAATTATTCAACTAGTATTACAGCCGTTTAAGCAAGAAAGTCTCCAAAGCAAAATAGCTTATTTTAAACGATATCAACAAAACTTTGTCAACTTATTTTCCTGTTTTATAAACATGAAAGATTTATCATTTCAACAAATTCTCTAACGCATCCTTCTCCCCCATTTTTTAGCATAACCTTAATATTATCAATGGATTTTACCATATTACAAGCATCTGCCGGACAAGCTTTCATGCCTACAGAACAAAGTAACTCATAACAATTCACATCATCACCGATATAAGCCACTTCGTCCAATGAAATTCCTTCTTTTCTACAAATTTCCTTGACAGCAGCCAGTTTTCCCCCATCACGCTGTCCCTGAACCAAATAATCCACTTTGAGCTTCTTAGCACGGTTCTTTACAAGTTTTGTATTTTCCGAAGTAATAATGCCCGTCTTTATTCCAGCTTCACGAAGTAACTGAAATCCCATTCCGTCACGGGTATTAAACTTCTTCAATTCATCCCCTATCTCCGAATAATACATACCGCCATCCGTCAACGTACCATCTACATCAGACAAAAACAATTTTATCTTTTTTCTCGAATTTCCTTGTTTGAACAACACATGCTTACGCATCAGATTCTCAAGAATAATCCAATCATCCGGCTCATCAATCTCCGTTGCCGTATATTCCGGCATTTCATAAATACCTATTTTACCGTACAGACGATTACCGTTCTTCAAAATATTACCAACAGTATTGATATAGAATGCCCCGTTTTCCATCAGTTCACCCGAAAAATTCTGACGACGAGGACGATTCATATAGTCATAATTCTTACTAGTTCCGTCAGCATTCCAAAAAAAACGATAGTTATGAACACAAGTCAACATGGAATCATATTCACCTTTTGCATAAATTTCCAATGCTTCCGTAAAATGACAGGATTCAGTCAATGGAGATGTAGCCTGTACCAGTATAAAAACCGTATCGTCAGAAAGACCTACTTTATCGACATACTCCAACATTACGCTTTCTGTACTAGCCGTATCACAAGCATTGTCTGCAGAACGATGATAAACAATCACTTTCTGATAAGAATTACACAACACTGCATCTTCTATCTGTTTTGAATCCGTTGCCACTATTATTTGATCCACCAAAGAACAATTCTCTAAGGCTTCAATGTTCCAACAAACCAATGGCTTGCCACAAAAGAGTTTTATATTTTTAAGGGGAATAGATTTACTCCCTCCCCTCACCGGTATAAATGCAACTGTCTTCATTACCATTTCACTTGATTTTTTTTCAATTTATTGCGTTGCACTTTCTCTATATCAAGAATATCCTCTTGCTTATAAGTCAAGGCCTTTGCCACTGCTCGACAATCACGGACCAGTTTGCGGACTCCATCCGGTTCCAAAGAGGCTGCATGATCTGTACCTCTCCAAGTACGATCAAGGGTATAATGGCGCTCTATCCATTCCGCTCCCAAGGCGACCGCAGCTGAATCAACAGCTATACCTAGATGATGACCTGAAAATCCTATGGCTTTTATCCGGTCTTCATAAAGTTCACGCAAACGAGATAGTTCCATCAGGCAGATATCCTCAAAAGGAACAGGATAACCAGACGTACAATTATAAACGATCAAATCCTTATTACGATTTTTTGATTCAAAGAAACGAATAATTCGTTCTTCTTCCTCACGAGTTGTCATACCAAAAGACAGATGAATCTCTCCACCAAAATTATCACATAAGTATGCCAACAATTCTTTATTCAGATTACAAGCAGACGGAACCTTTATAAGTTTGGGATGCAATGTGCATATTTCTTTAGCTGAAGTAACATCCCATACAGAAGTGGAATATGTAATGCCAAATTCACAACACCATTCCTGCAACTGATGATGCTGGTCCAATGTAAACTCCAAGAATTCACGATGTTCACCATAAGTTTTACCATAAGAATTTTCCGGATGAGGATGGGGAGCGTTGTACTCTTCTGAAGTCAGTAACTCTGTGTTACAACGCTTTTGAAACTTGACCACATCCGCTTTGCAATAAGTGGCGGCCGTCATTATCATCTCTTTAGCGATTGCCATATCACCTTTGTGATTGCAACCGATTTCTGCAACAATTTTTGGAGTGTTCATTTATTTATTTGTATGCACCCAATCATTATTTGTAACTAAAAATAAGTCTTATATAGTTATCAAAACTGGGTTATTTAATTAAAATTGTAGGTATTTATAACAGAAAAACTTTCAGTACGAAAGTTTTGCAATTTCTATTTCACGGCATAATACGATAACACACATTTAAGAAAACATATCTTAACCAAGTGCTGTATAATAAATCATAGTTATCTAAATTTCTTCCTCATTTTACTGCAGAAAGACAAGGCTGTCATCATTTTACAGATAATATAATTTCTCTTTGATTATTTAGAACAAATATTATTGCCAAAACCACATACCAATCGAACTGGTATATCAAACATTGAGCTGCATTTCAACTCTTAAATACAGCTTCTAGCCTTTTTATTAGACTTTTCAACGAAACATAGCCATATCTAGCAAGAATCTTAGAACCTTTGTAAAGACGATATTCTGATTTTTATATTCATGTTTGAACCTTCAATACTTCATGAATCATTTTTACTGTATATAGATGCACAAACAGCCTATCCACCTAGCTACTCCACCTTCTCAAACGGAAAAGCCTGAAGATAACTAATAGCCACCGTCATATTACCAAAAGCAAACACCAGCTTTGTATTCCGATGCAGACGCATGATACACCCCTCCTTCCCTTGAAAAATACCACCCGTAATACGTATCTTCTGCTTTTTCTGAATATACTCCTCAAGAGGCTTATCCATCAGTTCAATGTTATAAGGCATGGATTCATACAGATAAATAAATTCTTCCATCTGTCTATGGGGAATAACAGCCACACCATAGGAATTGCGGTCTTTTGCAAGATATTGCCGGGGGAACAGATGGGCAAGGATGAGATTCAACTTATCTAACGGAGCACACACAAACAGATAACCATCCCCCGTAATTTCCTTTTCATCCGTCAAAGCATTCAACTTCTGTACAGAGCCTGTCGCGAAAGCCTCCTTTACCGCAAAGGCGGACTCCCGACGGGCCGCATATTCTTCCTTGCTATAAGGACACCGTTCAAAACGTCTTTTATGATCAGCAGAGGTATATGAAAACACTTTGAAGCAGAAATATCTTTCTTCCTTTATGCCAGACCGGGTATTAATCATCACAGCCCTCCTGCCGGTAAAGATTTCGATATAGCGTTTCAGCTCTCTGTTGCGCAGGAACATATAATACCACTTGTGGTCAGGATATTCTTTTTCTTCCCCCGTCTGTAACGTGGTTATCAGATCTGACCCCTGGTCTGGGCAGGAAGCGATTGAACTGCATGGCAGTAACCTAGGCGCTTTACCCGTTATGTTTTGATTCTGCGGAAAGGAGTATTCAGTACCCAAATCCGCATCATTACAGATTTGCATCAAAACATAAATTATTTATCATTTGTACTTCTAAAATGAAGGCTTGTTGAAGCTTCATTTTTGGGGTTCTCTTAGTAAGAGATCCCCTTCTCTATTTAATTTATTGATAATGTGAAATATACACATCGTAATTCATAACCTTTTACGAACAATTCTCATACATTTCTTGTTAAAAGCATTTTAAAACAACAAAAGATTTCCATTTCTTGGGAATTATAGCTACTTTTGCAACCAAATGGGGATCTCTTACTAAGAGAACCCCATTTTTTATAAAACGAATCATGCTATCAAACAGCTGATTTTCAGATTTATCACACTTGTTCATGATAAAAAATAAATTATCCCAAATTAGATATCACACGAAGTCACACAGTATTTCCTAATTGCACAATCCTTTAGATCAGCATTCTGCATATTTCTATATCTCCCCATACAAAATCATTCAATATTTTGTATCTATCACCAACAAGGCATATTTTGATTACTTTGCCGAATATTGAATATTCCCCCAGCTCTTATGTTAGGATTTTAGAAATATTTCTCCGAAAATGATCTGATTTTATCCAAGCCAATAGAACATTCAGGCTGTCATCCTACAGCCTGAATGAATACTTCCCCTACAGCCCCCTTAAAATAATCTGATTGGCTCTGTCTATCTGTGAAGTGGAGATGGATGCCAGATAAATATGAGTGGTCTTTTCATTATCGTGCCCCAACCCTTCTCGGATGATGTCTGTAGACACCTTCCTGTCCTGCGCTATGCTGGCCCAGCTATGGCGCGCCACATAGAAAGTCAACGGCGCCTTTAATTCCAGCCGCAAGCCTATTTTATTCAAACCCCGTCCTATCTGCTTGGCCCTCAGTTTATATTGCTTGCGGTCATTTATGTCACAATACCGCAAGATAGGCAGCAGGTACTCGGAACTGTCATCCTTGTATTTATCCACAATCTCCTGCATCAGCTCCTCCCACAGAATAGTCAGCCGTTGCCCGGTCTTTTTCCGGCTGTATGTCAGAATTCCATTCTGGAGGTTGCTCTTCTTCAAGTGTGCCATATCAATAAACGACATGCCCCGGGTATAGAAACTGAAAAGGAAAATATCCCTTGCCAGCTCCAACTGGGGTTCGAATGACAAATCAAGCTCCTTGATCATTTTGATGATTTTAAAAGGAACAGCCCGTTTTACGGTCTTGTCTATGCCGGTATAGACATGTTTGAAAGGTTTTTTGTCGGTGGTATAGCCTTGCTCTACAGCCAGGTTATACACACTCCGCCAGATTCTCATATAATAGGAAGTACTGTTCTTTACCAAGCCTTTCTCTTTCAGATAGGCTTCATACATCTCCATCAGCTCCGAATCAAAGGCTTCAAAACTCAGATCTTCATTCTTTCTGAATTGGATAAAGCTGTTCATTGTCGAGGTATAGCCTTCTGCCGTCCGTCCCCTTTTCTGGCGCTCCAGTTTATTGATACATCGTTGCATGAAGTTGAACACACTCTCTACAGAAGGGATTTTCCGGAAAGAAGCCACGATATCATCAATGGTGTATTCCACACCGGTCCGCTCCAGATCATTGATAATACCTTGTAACCGCGTCATCTCCCAATTCGTCTGGTCACGTATCAGCAGAAGACGCGCTTTACATTCAGACTGTGTTGAAATAAGCAGACTGCCGGTGGAGTCGTCCCACTCGGAAGGCATGATCCGATAAGAAGTCTTGATGAGCCGTGTCAGTCTGTAATGAATAATTTGATAACTTAATACGCCCTTTTTTCCTTTTACGCTCGATGGGCGGAATTTCAATTTAATGGATGCCATATTTCTTTTCTATATTATGGTTTTGTTATTCAAAACGAATATAGCAATATGGCATCAGGTACACTGTTGCACCTCCGGTTATTCTACCCTTCTATCTCGCTCAGTTCCAACCAGCGCATGGTCTTTTCATCAATCAAATCATTCAGTTCCGGCAACCGTTTGGATTTCTCCGTCAGTTCCTCCACTCCCAGCGTACCGCTGCAAAGGGCGGCTTCTATATCGGCCTTCTCCTGCTCCAGCCCGGCTATTTCTTGTTCCAGCTGCTCGAACTCTTTCTTTTCCTTGAAAGACATTTTCCGCTTGTCATTCAAGCGCACGCGGGCGGTCTTTTCCTCCTTCGGCTTCTCCGCCTCTTTCTCGCGCTGCTCTTTCGCCTCGCGCCAGTCACGATAATCGGAGTAGTTACCCGGAAAATCACGAATGTCTCCCTGTCCCTTGAATACCAGCAAATGATCTACCATCTTGTCCATGAAATAACGGTCGTGGCTTACTACGATTACACAGCCCTTGAAGTTCTGCAAATATTCTTCCAAAACCTGAAGGGTGATGATATCGAGATCGTTGGTAGGCTCATCCAGCACCAGGAAGTTGGGATTACGCATCAGCACCGTACATAGGTACAGGCGACGACGTTCTCCCCCACTCAGTTTATATACATAACTATGCTGTGTTTCGGGGGTAAACAGAAAATGTTGCAGGAACTGGGATGCGGTCAGTTTCTTGCCATTTCCCAGCTCGATGACTTCGGCAATATCCTGCACCACGTCGATGACCTTCATTTGCTCGTCAAACTTCAGGCCGTCCTGAGAATAGTATCCGAAACGGACTGTCTCACCGATATCCAGTGTTCCACTGTCCGGCTTCTGTTCGCCCATCAATATTTTAATGAATGTGGACTTTCCCGTACCATTGTTTCCCACGATGCCCATCTTCTCATAACGGGCAAAGATATACGAGAAATCTTCCAGAATCTTCAAATCACCGAAACGCTTGTACAGATGATCTGCCTCAAAAATCTTGGAGCCGATGTAAGAGGCTTTCATATCCAGTTTCACATTGCCATCGTTGAAACGCTGCTTCGCCACTTTCTCCAGTTCGTAGAAAGCTTCTTCCCGATAACGCGCTTTATGTCCGCGTGCCTGAGGCATACGGCGCATCCACTCCAGCTCTGTGCGGTACAGGTTATTGGCACGGGCTATTTCGGCATTGGTCGCCTCGATACGCTCCTGCCTCTTTTCCAAGTAATAGCTATAGTTCCCTTTATATGAATAAACCTGCTGATTGTCTATCTCGATAATTTCAGAGCAGACGCGGTCCAGGAAATAACGGTCGTGCGTCACCATAAGCAGACTGATGTTTCCCCGGCCGAGATACCCCTCCAGCCACTCTGTCATATCCAGATCAAGATGGTTGGTAGGCTCGTCCAAAATCAGGAAATCGGGCTCGGTTATCAGCACATTCGCCAAAGCCACCCGTTTCAACTGACCTCCGGAAAGATGTTTGATCTGCTGGCTGAAATCCCGGATTTTTAATTGAGAAAGGATTTGTTTCGCCTTCCGTTCATAATCCCATGCCTTTTCGTGCTCCATCCGTGCCAACAGCTCTTCCAGTCCCGGATTGCCTTCGGTTTCCATGCAGCTTTCATATTCTTTGATGAGTTCCACCGTGCTGTTTCCGTGATAGAAACAGGCTTCGAGCACGGTCAGGTCTTCGGGATAATGTGGGTCTTGCTCCAAATAGCCCACCCGCAGATCACGACGAAAGACGATGCTTCCTTCATCATATCCCTCCTTACCGGCTATTATATTAAGTAAGGTAGTCTTGCCTGTACCGTTCTTTGCTATCAGACCGATGCGTTGTCCTTCGGCCACTCCAAATGAAATCTTCCGGAACAATACCAAGTCACCGAATGATTTGGTAAGCCCGTCTACTTGCATATATGGGGTCATTATTTGTCTATTTATTTAAATCATCCAACACTGCCTCCGCCTCTCGCTTAATTTTCCTGAATTCAGATTTCAAGTCGCAGGGGAGTCCCTTTTTAGCTTTTCCCCACACCAGTGCGGCAGGGTCCAGCACCATATCCGAACACATAAACTGCAAGGCGGGATATTCTTTCTGTCCCTCAATGACAGTCACCCATTCCATACCCTCCATCTCATTCACCAGAATGGCTCCGAAGGCAATACCGAAATTCTCCCACGCCATACGCTGCTGGGTCTGGAAACGTCCGCTGTCCATTACTTGCTGTATACTGTCAATATCGCTCTCAGACGCAGTAAAATCCTTGGTGAGTTGCTTTTTAATCGCGGTAGAAGCCCACTCAAAGGCGGTGTTCACCTCCCCGATTTCCAAAACACGGATCGGAATGATCTCACGCGGGTGACTTACACCTTCTTTGCGGATCTGTAAAGACCGGATGATTTCTTCTGCCGGATGCTTGTCTCCTCCTTTGGACACGGTAAAAGAACATTCGAAAGAGAGATTCTCCTCTCCTGTCATCCAGATATGAGTGGTGTACCAGGCGCCTCCTTCCTGAAAAGTTTCCGCGCTGTAAGCACAATCCCACTTGCCCACTTTCACCAGGGCGGAAGAGGTATTTTCTTTCAATTCGTATGCGATGCACTGCGGACCATAGTCAGCTGCTTCATCCTTATAAGCCGATATGCGGAAATTACCTGTCCACCGGTCAGGGTTATAGAATAAAAAACTCTCTTCTGTATCTTCAAACTCGTGCCAGCCCATCGGGTATTCCAATGAGAACCAGCCACCGGGAGAAATGTATTTCATAGTCTCTATCTTTTTAATTCATTACTAACGGAAACGATTGTTTTACTTCACCGGCAATATCTCAATCCAGTAATCATCAGGATCATTGATGAAATACAAGCCCATAGCGGTGTTCTCGAAGCAAACACATCCCATTTCCTTATGGAATTTACGAACTTCGTCATAATCACCTTCCACACGCAGACACAGATGGCTTTCGTTCTCACCCAACTCGTATGGCTGGGTATGATCACGCAACCAAGTCAGTTCCAACAAGAAATTGCTGTGGTCATCGGCCATATACACCAGCACGAAGGAACCGTCCGAAGCTTCCTTACGATGAGACTCATGCAAACCTAATGCTGTTTCATAAAACTTGATACTCTTGTCCAGATCAGTTACATTGATATTGAAATGATCAAATCTTCCTTTTACTTTCATATTGTGTTATTCTTTTGTTATTCAATCTCTATTTTTTGTCCGCGATGCGTCAATGACACAAAACGCACTCCATGCGCTTCGGCAAAGTCGCAGAAAGCATTTGCCTTGGCATACTCCGGTGTGAAATGCATGGGTACAAAGATATGAGTTTTTATCTTTGTTACAAACTGTCCGGCACCCCGCATGTATTCTTTTCCCAAACGGGGATCAACGGGAAACATGGCCACATCCACTTCGGGCGTATAGGCGTAAAGATCATCCAGCTCATGCAGGAAATTCTTCTCGGCCCCCTTCCACTCCGCCTCGGTACTCTCATCCATCCAATGCCAGTTATTCAAATCACCGGCATGAAAAATCTTTTTTCCACCTGCCTGAAGCAAAAACGATACTCCTACATCCGTGGAACCGAAAGCACGCACGCTCAATGTTTCATCCTTATATTCCTCTCCTTTTTTCAGCCAGACGGCATCTTCTTTCTGCGCCCTGCGATGGCGCAAAATGTCTTTCGAGAAAATATAGATGATATCCGGCCGCTGTTCACGCCATTGCAATACCTCTTTATTAAAATGATCCGGATGAAAATGACTGGCCAGCACATACAGTTTTCCGGGTCTCCGCAATAATTCGCTGTGTACGATTCCTTCCGGCATTCCGGCCTCTTGATTGCTGAAAGTCCCATCCATCAGCCGGTTCAAATCCGACTGCGCCTGTCCATCCTCCGAATCACGGTAATAATCCATGATTACAGTGAAGCCATCGCCTGACAAGGCGAATCCGCTATGATATATATAAGTAAGTTCCATATCCATACAACAAATTTATTTACCGATAGGTTGTACCTGCGCACGGGTCTTTTTATCAATTTCCAGAAACATATAATTCACTTTACCCGAATGTATCAGGGAGTCATTCTCCCGGTATTTCCTCGTAGCGTATTCCTTTGATTTCTCGTAGGTCAGTTTCGACATCTGGTTCTGGGATTTGCCCACCATGGTAGAATCCAGCTTCTCATCCGGAAAGAAATCATCCAGATTCACATCTCCTATCATCGTGGTTTCCAGAAAATTCATATTCTTGTGTGATTTGTCTGTGTAATAACCCACAAACATATGTCCCGGAATACGCACCAGAATAGGATTGATATTGATGGCTTTCATCAGTGAAGCCAGCAACACGCTGCCATCCACACAGTTTATCTGCGAGGATTCCAGCGCATCGTCCAAGGTACGGACGCGCTGTGTATAAACCACATTGGACGAAAGACTGGTATTGGTGGTGGAGCTATACTTAAAGTTCCGCTTTTGCAACACATTCCACAATGCATAGACCTGTTTGTCCACATTCTCCGACTGGTGTGCATTACCTTGATACCCAAGAAAACGATTGACGATACGTGTATCCAAGGCTTCACGCAATAATTTGTCAATCTGAGGATGCTCCTCGTTGACGTAGGCCGCAAAAAACTCTCCCGTATCGTGAAACTTCATTTTATCGTCCACGTATCCTAAAGGACACTCATTAATACTGCGCATTGAGATGGTTTTCAAACGCTGTGGAAGTTCTTTTTTATTCAATTCCGCCTTGACGGAGATGCTAACGGGCACTGCCTGATTATTATCACGCAAAGCCTGATAGTTCCATATAATATCCGGAAAAACCAGATATTCTTTCCCCGCCTTGGGTAAAATAAACTCGGATACAGACTGAGAGAAAAAAGGAGTCTCGGCCACTTCTATACGCAATTTGCTATTGGCATAACTGTTCTTCAGCCGGATGGCGATACACGACTTAGGATTTCCGATATAATCGGAATCGGCAGGTACGATTAAATTGGCATCTGTGGTTGCGGTAGAGAGAATGGTTGCTGGAAAAATATTACCACCCAGCTGGTCGGTAATCTCGAACCCGGATTTAAAAGGCTCATACCGATAAATAAAGACTGAAAATGCCATTACCAGTATAGCAGATAATATTAATGTGGACCATTGCCACTTGTCCAGTTGTTTCATATTCCACTTTTCTACGCTATCTGTTAATCAGTTGTTTTTATGATTCCCCATCCACCATCATTCACTACAGACTACACTGATTGACACAGGTTCCATACCAAGCGATTGCTTTTCAATAGAAACAATCTGCATCAATCCGTGCAATCGGTGACGAAAAGCTCATTATCTCACTGCGATGCTCTCTATCTCCACAAGCGCTCCTTTCGGCAAAGCCTTAACAGCTACAGCAGAACGGGCAGGGAAATCTCCTTCGAAATACTTGGCATAAACAGCGTTCATTTCAGCAAACAAAGACATATCTGCCAAAAATACGGTTGTTTTTACGATATTAGCAGTAGTCAGACCAGCTTCTGCCAATACATTCTTGATATTCTCAAAAACCTGAATAGTCTGTTCAGTCACTCCTCCCGGAACAAATTCACCGGTAGCAGGATCAACAGGAATCTGACCTGACAAGAATACCATACCATTCACTTCAACAGCTTGACTGTAAGGACCTATAGCAGCAGGAGCCTTTTCCGTAAAAATCACTTTTTTCATCTTTTTTCTATTTATAATTAAGTAAAAATCAAATTTGACGGGCTAAATTAGTATTTTTTTCGCTATTTCATACAGACTCTGCTGAACAATCTGATCTATTTTTACGTTCATTTAACATCAGGGTTTTCACAGACAGAAAGGATGTTTCCAAACGTCGTTTTTTTTATTAATTTCATTAAATTCGGCAAAAAATCTTCTGTAATATGCATGAGATTAAAAAAAAATATCTACTTTTGTCCTCGGTAAATACGTCAGTTCCCTATCCGGGAAAGTCTGTTTACTTCCTGATAACAATCAAAACAACATCAATCCCATAATCGTAATTATGAGTGCATTTCCCCCTTCTAACACATTTTCGTGTAGATTGCGCTCCTTAATTATACCATTAAAAGATTATAAAGAAATATATTACTAATAACTATACTCTATGTATAACATTATTCAATTAAACGACAAAGACTTGTCGGAATTACAATCGATTGCCAAAGAGTTGGGTATCAAGAAAACAGACTCTCTAAAAAAAGAAGATCTGGTTTATAAAATTCTGGACGAGCAAGCCATAGTCGGAGCAACCAAAAAAGTAGCGGCAGAAAAAGCCAATGAAAGTCAACCCCGTAAAAGATCACGTATCAACGTTAAAAAAGACGGTGACAAGGTCTATACTGCAACCAAGGACAAGGCACAGAAGCTGGAAGCCAATACCCCGCAACCTGCCGCCACAGCTGCCGAAACAGTAAAAGAAACTGCTCCTGTAGCGGTAACACCACAAACAGAAACCGTAGCCGAAACAAGCACGGAAGAAAAAACACCTAAAAAAAGAGGACGCAAACCGGGTAGTAAGAAAGTAACAGCCAAGACAGAAGAACAACCTGCAACGGAAACGAAAGAAACCGCAAAAGAGGAAGTGAAAGCTGAAGCACCGGCGAAACCGACACCCAAAAAAGCAAAAAAAGAAGAAACACCGGCTATTCCCGAAGAAAAAGAAGTGATTCTTCCCGAACTGGAATTCGGCAGTGAAACCGATGATTTTATTCCTATCGAGGATCTTCCTTCAGAAAAAATAGAACTTCCTACTGAGTTGTTCGGCAAATTTGAGGCTACCAAAGTAGAAACACCGGCTCCGGTACAGACACCTGCCCCCAAATTCCAACCACGCCAGCAGCGCGATCAAAATCAGAAGTATAACAATCCGCGCAACAACAATTACAACAATCCTCGTCAGGCAAACAATAATAACAATACGACGGCTGAGGGAGAAGCGTCTGCCAGCATTCCTCAACAACCGGAACGCAAACAGGTGGAAAAGCCTTACGAATTTGAAGGTATCCTGACCGGTACCGGGGTATTGGAAATCATGCCCGACGGATACGGCTTCCTCCGTTCATCCGATTACAACTATCTTTCCTCACCCGATGATATTTACGTTTCACAATCGCAAATAAAACTGTTCGGTTTGAAGACCGGTGATGTAGTGGAAGGCTCTATCCGTCCGCCGAAAGAAGGAGAAAAATATTTCCCGTTGGTAAAGGTGGAAAAGATAAACGGTCTGGATCCCGGATTGGTACGTGACCGCGTTCCGTTTGATCACCTGACCCCGCTGTTCCCCGATGAAAAGTTCAAACTTTGCAAAGGAGGATATAGTGACAACCTTTCAGCCCGTGTGGTAGATATGTTCTCACCTATCGGTAAAGGACAGCGTGCTTTGATTGTGGCGCAGCCCAAAACCGGTAAGACGATCCTGATGAAAGACATCGCTAACGCAATAGCAGCCAACCATCCGGAAACGTACATGATCATGCTGCTTATTGACGAACGTCCCGAAGAAGTGACAGATATGGCGCGCAGCGTAAATGCCGAAGTGATCGCTTCTACATTTGACGAACCGGCAGAACGTCACGTAAAGATTGCAGGTATCGTACTGGAAAAAGCGAAACGCATGGTAGAATGTGGTCACGATGTGGTAATCTTCCTCGACTCTATCACCCGACTGGCACGTGCATACAATACGGTTTCTCCTGCTTCCGGCAAGGTATTATCCGGTGGTGTGGATGCAAATGCCCTGCATAAGCCCAAACGTTTCTTCGGTGCTGCCCGTAACATTGAAAACGGTGGCTCGCTGACCATTATCGCAACCGCACTGATTGACACCGGTTCCAAGATGGATGAAGTAATCTTCGAAGAATTCAAGGGTACAGGTAATATGGAACTCCAGCTGGACCGCAACTTGAGCAACAAACGTATCTTCCCGGCAGTAAACATCGTGGCATCAAGCACCCGCCGCGACGACTTGCTGCTCGACAAGACTACTTTGGACCGTATGTGGATTCTCCGCAAATATCTGGCAGATATGAATCCTATCGAAGCAATGGATTTTGTAAAAAGCCGTTTGGAAAATACCAAAGACAACGAAGAATTCCTGATGAGCATGAACTCATAAAAAATAAATCTTTTTTATTAAATGACGCAGGCTGTACCTTTTCATTAAGGTATGGCCTGTTTTTTTATTATACTTCAATCAATATGTCAATGCATCAATTTGCTAATATGCCCATTACCACGTAGAGTAGAATGCAGCAAATTGACACATTAGCAAATTATCCAATGGGTACAAAAACAGATTCCTTCCGTCTGCTTAAAAAGACCTTTAAATCCGGAGAACCCATGAAAACAAAAATGATCTGCTTTATCGCATTTATCAGTTATACCTTTTATTTAACCGCAGGAGATATTTATGTTTCTCCTTACGGTAACGACAAAGCTGCCGGTACACGCCAATCTCCCCTCCAGACTCTGGAACAAGCCATCAAGCAAGCGCGCGAATGGAGGAGATTGCAATCACCCGAAACAACCGGAGGCATAAATATCCTATTGGAGGAAGGAATATACCCACAATATAAAAGCCTGTTCATCCGCCCCGAAGATAGCGGGACAACAGACTCTCCCACTCGTATCACCACTGTTCCCAATGCCCATGTAGTCTTAAGTGGCGGAGTTCCTGTGACAGGTTGGGAACAAGGATGCGAAGATACCAGAATACCAAAAACACTTAGAAATAAAATATGGGTAGCGGAAGCGCCCCGTATGGGAAACAGGATATTGGAAACCCGACAAATGTGGGTCAACGGAGCAAAAGCACAGCGGGCCGCACAGTTTCCCGACGGAGTAATGGAACGCATGATTGATTTTAACCCTGAGGAAGAGACGATCACCATTCCCACTCCACAAACAGCAGGGTTAAATACCGCTTCACAAGTAGAGATGATCGTTCACCAACGTTGGGCCATCGCCATACTGAGAGTGAAGGAAATGATTACTGAAGGAGCAAAAACAGTTGTCCGTTTTCATGATCCCGAAAGCCGGTTGGAGTTTGCCCATCCCTGGCCTCAACCTGTCATTGACGGAGAAAAAGGAAACTCCTCCTTTTGTCTGGTCAACGCTTTGGAGTTATTGGACCAGCCCGGAGAATGGTATCAGGATTATCCTTCCGGACGCATCTATTATTACCCGCGTCCTCACGAAGACATGACGAAGGCGCAAGTCATTATCCCGGCTTTAGAAACCTTGCTAACGGTAAACGGCACTTTGGAACGTCCGGTAAGGAACATACATTTTCAAAATATATCTTTCGAACATACTTCATGGATGCGCCCCTCTTATCAAGGACACGTTACATTGCAAGGAGGTTTCCATCTGCTGGATGCTTACAAACTACCCATACCGGGGCTGCCTGAAAAAGCGGAACTGGAAAACCAGGCATGGATAGGCAGACCCAAAGCTGCAATACAGATAAAATGCGGTAATAACATCAATTTCAACCATTGCACATTTCAGCACTTGGCAGCTACGGGAGTAGATTATGAACGCGCCGTATCGGCTTCCATTGTCGAGAATTGCCATTTCACCGATATTGGTGGAACAGCCTTACTGGTGGGCACCTTTCCCGATGAAGGATTTGAAACCCATGTGCCTTATACACCTTTTCATGAACAGGAATTATGTACGGGAATCACCATACGGAACAACCTGATTGAGGAAGTGACCAATGAAGATTGGGGAGGTGTAGGCATCGGAGCCGGATATGTAAAGAATATCCATATCATACATAATGAAGTCTGCCACGTCAATTATTCAGGTATCTGTGTGGGCTGGGGATGGACCCTGCTGGAAAGCGGAATGAGGGGCAATCGGATTGAAGCCAATTACGTCCACCACTTTGCCCGGAGGCTGTATGATGCAGGAGGACTTTATACCCTCTCCAACCAACCCGGCTCCGTGATGCGCAATAACCGGATTGAACATTTAATCGACGCGCCATACGCTACCAACGACCGTGCGTTTTACATCTACTTTGATGAAGCGACGGATGGCTATACCATAGAAAACAACTGGTGTCCGTCCGAACGTTTCGACTTCAACCGTCCGGGACCTCATAATGTGTGGAAGAAGAATGGTCCGCAAGTAGATGAAAGTATAAAACAAAAGGCAGGCAGGGTCGCCTTGAATCCCCCTTATGCCACCGGATGGGCACATTGAGTCCTCCCCTACAGAGCAAAGGAAAACAACCGAAAATCATTATAAAAACAAAATAACAAAAAAAGAATGAAACCAACCAATTACCACTTATTCGATTTTCTGGACTTTGATCCTGATCTGTCAAGAGACGAATCATTATGGAAAGCATACAAGCCCACCGCAGTCTATGAAAAAGATGGAGATATCTGCATAAGTGTCCCCTTCCAAAAGCAAGTGCTCTCTAACGATATGGCACCCGATACTGCATTCCCCCGTGAAGAATATACGCTGGTCATCCGTCAATATACCTCAGGCATCACCCGGCTCTTTATCGGATTCGGTGAAGAAAGCATGACGGATCAATCAGAAATGCTTCAATTCAGCGACCGGATAAAGAAACTTCCTTTGCAAGTAACACAAGTAGAAGGTGAATGGATTATCTCCACCCAAGACGGAATACAACGGGCACTTATCAATATAAAGCCTCCGGTATTAGACCGTTGGAGCGAACTCCTGCCCGATCCTCAAGAAACATTGGATCTTCGCCTTTACCCTGACGGCAAACGTGAAATCCGCCTGGCTGCCTACGACCACTTCTCCCCTCCCCGTTACGATGCGCTGCCATTGGCTTTCTGCAAACGAAACGGAATGAAGGAACGTGCCACTCTTTCCTTTGAATCAAAGCCTGATGAATGTTTTGCCGGAACAGGGGAACGCTTCGCAAAAATGGACTTAAGCGGACAAACTTTCTTCTTAAAGAATCAGGATGGCCAAGGTGTAAACAACCGCCGTACTTATAAGAATATTCCTTTCTACCTCTCCAGCCGGATGTATGGAACATTCTATCATACCTGCGCCCATAGTAAACTGTCATTGGCAGGACAATCCACCCGCTCGGTACAGTTTCTGAGCGATCAAGCCATGCTGGACGTCTTCATCATAGCAGGTAATACTATGGAAGAAATCCTCCGAGGCTACCGGGATCTGACCGGATATCCTTCTATGCCTCCCCTCTGGAGCTTCGGCATCTGGATGAGCCGCATGACTTATTTCAGTGCTGATGAGGTTAATGAGATATGCGACCGGATGCGTGCCGAGCATTACCCCTGCGATGTAATCCACCTGGACACCGGCTGGTTCAAGACCGACTGGCTGTGCGAATGGAAATTCAACGAAGAACGCTTTCCCGATCCCAAAGGGTTCATCCAAGGCCTGAAGAAAAAAGGATACCGCGTATCCTTATGGCAACTCCCCTACGTGGCCGAAAACGCCGAACAGATAGACGAAGCACGCAAAAACGATTATATAGCTCCGCTAACAAAGAAACAAGATTCGGAAGGTTCCAATTTCTCCGCTTTGGACTATGCCGGAACCATTGACTTCACTTATCCCAAAGCAACCGAATGGTATAAAGAACTGCTGAAGAATCTGCTGGATATGGGCGTGACCTGTATCAAAACCGATTTTGGAGAAAACATCCACATGGATGCTCTCTATAAAGGCATGAAACCCGAATTGCTGAACAACCTGTATGCATTGCTTTATCAGAAAGCCGCTTATGAAATCACAAAAGACGTTACCGGTGACGGCATTGTATGGGCACGCTCGGCATGGGCAGGATGCCAGCGCTATCCGCTGCATTGGGGAGGTGACTCATGCAGTTCATGGGATGGGATGGCAGGCTCACTGAAAGGTGGCTTACATTTCGGACTCTCCGGATTTGCATTCTGGAGCCATGATGTTCCGGGATTCCATACATTACCTAACTTCATGAACTCTGTAGTAGCCGATGATGTATACATGCGCTGGACACAATTCGGCGTATTCTCCTCACACATCCGCTATCACGGAACAAACAAACGTGAGCCGTGGCATTATCCGGCTATTGCTCCGATAATAAAAAAATGGTGGAAATTACGCTATACACTTATACCTTATATTATAGCACAAAGCCGGAAAGCTATCTCAAGCGGAGCACCTCTCTTGCAAGCTCTGATTTTTCATCACCCTGAAGACAAGCTGTGCTGGCACATCGACGATGAGTACTATTTCGGTAACGACTTCCTGGTAGCTCCGGTCATGAACAGTGAAAACCGCCGTGACGTCTATCTGCCCGAAGGACAATGGGTGAATTTCTTCACTGGTGAAGTGCTGGAAGGAGGACGTTGGTTAAAAGACCTGGATGTCCCCTTGGATGAAATGCCCGTATATGTACGTCAGGGAGCGACTATTCCTGTTTACCCGGATGAGGTGGAGTGTACGGATGAGATGGATTTAAGTAAGAGCGTTGAATTGCACATTGACAATCATTTTAAAGGAATATTTAAAGACTAACGAACATGGAAACTTGGAAAACAAATTTAGAAGAAACAAAAAAGCGATATATAGATTGGTGGAATCATAAAGGAATCATACTGAATATGTGGGAACACTTCCAAAAGGGAGTGAAGCCCCACGCAGATATTCCAGCACCGGCTCCGGTGAAAGATTTGAATCAAAAATGGTTCGACCCACAATGGCGTGCAGAATATCTGGATTGGTACGTAGCGCACAGCAGCCTGAAAGCAGATATCCTGCCGGTTGCCAATACCCAGTTAGGCCCCGGTTCACTGGCAGCTATTTTAGGAGGCGTATTCGAAGGAGGAGAAGATACAATCTGGATTCATCCTGATCCGGATTTCAACGATGAAATTGTTTTCAATCCCGAGCACCCTAACTGGATTCTGCATAAGGAATTACTGAAAGCATGCAAAGCGAAGGCAAACGGTCATTATTACGTAGGAATGCCCGATCTGATGGAAGGCCTGGATGTGTTGGCCGCACTGAAAGGTACGGATAAAGTGTTGCTGGATACTGTAATGCAACCCGAAGTACTGGAACAGCAGATGCAACAGATTAATAACATCTACTTCAAGGTGTTCGATGAACTTTACGATATCATCCGTGAAGGGGACGAAATGGCCTTCTGCTATTTCTCTTCATGGGCACCGGGAAAGATGAGCAAGCTTCAAAGCGATATCTCCACCATGATCAGTGAGGATGATTATCGTCGCTTCGTGCAACCGTTCATCCGCGAACAATGCCAAAAGATAGACTATACCCTGTATCATCTGGACGGTGTGGGCGCCATGCATCATCTGCCTGCCCTTCTTGAAATTGAGGAACTGAATGCCATTCAATGGACTCCGGGCGTAGGTGAGCCACAAGGAGGATCACCTAAATGGTATGACCTTTACAAGAAAATCCTTGCCGGTGGAAAGAGTATCATGGCATGTTGGGTAACTTTGGATGAACTGAAACCTTTATTGGACAACATTGGAGCGGACGGTGTACATCTGGAAATGGATTTTCATAATGAACAAGAAGTGGAACAAGCTATGCGCATTGTCGAGGAATACTCCTTTTCATCACCTGCCGCATCCAAAGAAAGCCTTTCGAAAGAGGAAGCCGCTGCAACGAAACAAAAAACAATTATAATCAAAAGTCCCGAAGCCGCTGAAGATGAAGCCCTAAAACCTTTGTTCAACGCCATTGTGGACGGAAAGCTGGAACCGGCCGTAGAAGTAACCAAAAAGGCCATAGCCGAAGGCATACAACCCCAAGAAATTATCAATAATTACATGATAAAAGCTATGGGGGAAGTAGGACAACGCTTCCAAGATGGAAAAGCGTTTGTTCCCCAACTGCTGATGGCAGGACGCGCCATGAAGGGAGCTTTGGAACTTCTGAAACCTTTATTGCAGGGAAGTGCAGCAACTACCATAGGCAAGGTAGTCATCGGAACTGTCAAAGGTGATCTGCATGATATCGGTAAAAACCTGGTGGCATCCATGCTTGAAGGTTGCGGCTTTGAAGTCATTAACATAGGTATCGACGTATCTTGTGACAAGTTCGTGGAAGAGGTCAAGAAAAACAAGGCAGATATCTTGTGTATGAGCGCCTTGCTGACAACAACCATGACTTATATGCAGGATGTCATCAACGCCCTGGAAGCAGCCGGTATCCGTAATCAAGTGAAAGTGATGATAGGCGGCGCTCCCGTAAGCCAGGGATTCGCCGATGAAATAGGTGCGGACGGGTATAGCGACAATGCCAATACGGCCGTAGCGGTAGCCAAGGAACTGATGGGGCTTCATAAATAAACGGAATATTCATCTTAATCTGATACATGAATTATGCACGCTAATTATTTAGATACATTAGATTGGGGCATTCTTATTGCCTACTTTCTGATTCTTATAGGCATCGGCATATGGGCCAGTCTGAAACGCAAAAAAGGCAGTAGCCTTTTTCTTGCCGAGCGTTCCCTGAAGTGGCATCACATCGGTTTCTCCATGTGGGGAACCAATGTGGGCCCTTCCATGCTGATAGCCTCCGCCAGTGCCGGATTTACCACCGGTATCGTTTCAGGTAATTATGCCTGGTATGCGTTTGTTTTCATCTGCTTGCTGGCTTTTGTCTTTGCCCCTCGTTACTTAGGAGCACGTATCACCACCTTGCCGGAGTTCATGGGGCGGCGTTTCGGACAGTCCACCCGCAACATTCTTGCCTGGTACACCATTGTGACAATCCTTATCTCGTGGCTTGCCCTGACCTTATTCGCCGGAGGTATCCTTATCCGTCAGGTTTTCGATATTCCCATGTGGCAGTCAGCATTAATCCTGCTCGTTATCTCCGCATTCTTCACCATGGCCGGAGGGCTGAAAGCGGTAGCCTATACCAATGTATTCCAAATGCTTCTGCTTATTTTCGTATCGGCCACGCTTACTATAGCAGGTCTTTACAAAGTGGGTGGCGTCAGCGCATTGGCCGAAGCGGTTCCGGCCGATTACTGGAACCTGTTCCGCCCGAATGACGATCCCGCCTTCCCGTGGCTGCCCATTATTCTGGGGTATCCCATCATGGGAGTCTGGTTCTGGTGCACAGACCAATCCATGGTACAGCCTGTATTGGCTGCTAAGAATCTGAAAGAAGGCCAAATGGGTGCCAACTTCACCGGCTGGTTGAAGATACTGGATGTTCCTCTCTATATCCTTCCGGGTATCATCTGTCTGGCACTCTACCCGGGCTTGAAGAACCCCGATGAAGCCTACATGACTATGGTCACTAACTTATTTCCTGTAGGCATGGTGGGGTTGGTACTCGCCGTATTGACCGCCGCACTGATCAGCACTGTCGGCTCTGCCCTGAATGCGCTGAGTACCGTCTTCACGATGGATATCTATGTCAAGAAATTCAGACCGCTTGCCAGCCAGAAAGAGATCATCCGTACAGGGCATGTGGTTACAATGGCGGGAGCACTGATTTCGGTGATCATCACCATTGCCATAGACAGTATCAAAGGATTGAATCTGTTTAATGTATTCCAATCGGTACTGGGATTTATCGCACCGCCTATGGCGGCTGTTTTCCTGTTCGGCATCTTCTGGAAACGAACTACCACGATGGCTGCCAACATGGCATTGACATTTGGTACGGCGTTCAGCATGGGAGTGGGCATTCTCTATTTATGGGTATTTCCTGCAGAAAAATATACAGCATGGCCTCACTTCATGATGCTGTCTTTCTACCTGTTCGTTGTCATCAGCGCAGGCATGATTTTGGTATCCTTATTGGATAAACGCCGGCAAGAATGTACATTAAACATGAAGAAAGTCATGGAGAAACCGGCCAAATCGGTTATCCTTGCATGGACGCTACTGACTATTATCATGATCGGGCTTTATCTATTCTTCAATGGGCATTAAAAGAAGGTGCAGAAGGCTGAAAAGATTGTATTTTTATATGCCTACGTTTGGTATTCCACTCGGGTAGTGAGGCAGTCCCACCCCGGTGAAATTGCAGTTCCACCCCGGTGGGACTGGAGTTTCACCAGGGTGGAACATCAGATGAAAGTAGTTGTTACAGCAGATGGGGACAGCTGTTATAACCTGTCTTGATAGGACAGGAGATTCATTAAGATTGCAACAAATTGTAAAATCAATGAGATTAATAACAACATCTAGCCATTTGGGACTCTGATTTTTGTAGCCATCCTATTATCCCCGCTGCTTCCGCCTGTAACATCTATCGTACGTACAGAGACCGCAAGTATATTCCAGTTTACGGACACTATCCCCCAGTCCTATTACTCCACTGACCGATTTTATAGGAAGCATCAAACTGGAATCTGTCAACCGGATGCCACAAGGTTCCGCTGAAGGAAATAAGGGAAATAATTTCTTTTGCTCCGACACATGCCAGCCGCAATATCCGGGACTGAAACGATTCGTATGCCTCCACCCTCTGTCGTGAATGTATTCATCCAATGCAATTTCCATACAATCCGCAGTCTTCTCGGCTATGATACTTCCTATGGCATCCGCTATATAAACCTTTACCATATCCCCCTCTTGTTGCAACGTATGCTGGAACTTTTCAAAACCAGTTCCGGCAGTCGCGGCAAAGAAAGCGAAGGATTCCGAACCACGCAGTTGCCGGGTTATTATTTTACCTATACTGAAACTAGTTTTACCGACAGTAAGCAAATCTTTTGTTTCATCCAAATCTCCACCGGATATGAAAAAACAAAAACGGGGAGAAGTTACTGCCTCAACCCGTCCAAGCACCCCACGGACTTCTTTTTCTACTGCTTCGTCGGGTACAGCATCTGCATATCCCATCGTCTCATAGATTTCGGACAATGAGATAGGCAGATCAGCAAAAGAAAGTTCTTTTTCAAGCATTATTGAATTCATTTAATGCGGCAAAGAATGCATCAATATTTTCAGAAGGTGTATGAGGCGGTGTATCACATCCGCTGGAGAGCACGAAGTTGGGATAGGACTTGGTAGCCCCCAACAGGTCGAGTGTGGCTTTCTTCATCACCTCCGGAGTAGCCGCCTTGAACAAACTCACCGGATCAAGATTTCCCATTGCAAGAGCATCCGCAGGTACTTCTTTCAGAGCTTCGACCATATCTATTTTATTTCCAAAATGATAAGCGGCAGCTCCTGTAGCTACCATTGCCTTAGTACAATGACCGGTATTTCCACAATTATGCAGAATGACTGTGAAGTGATCGTCTTGCACTTTCTCTACTATCTCCTTAATGAAAACAGACGAGTATTGCCGGCAGTCCTCATCAGACAAGAGTCCGGCAGCCGGCTCGGCCATCACTACCCCATTCACCCCTGTAGCCTTCAGTGCCATACAGTAACGGAGAATGAAATCCGAACATTTCTTCAACAACGAATTCGCCGCTTCCGGATTGATATAAATAAGCATCATGATTTCAGACATATCATACAAACGTCCTGCCAATGAGTAAGGGCCGATGCAACCGGCAAAGACAGGTCTGTCCGTTATTGTCTTGGCTGCCAACATATTTGCTTTCAGATACTGGGGGACTCTTCCTTTATTCAAAGCAGGAATGTTCAGTTTTTCAATATCCTCCTCATTAGCAAGAAGACGCCCCACTACACTGGGAACCTCATTTTCGGGGAAGACAATCTCCGCTCCGAAAGCCTCGGCTTCTACCGTCAAATCCATAATCACGGTTGCGGCGGCTGTGGGATATTTCTCACTCAATGCCTTGATGGCGTTGTAATGCACTTGTCCGTCAGTAACCGCATCACGCACCGTTTTCCCTATCATCTCTATGCCCGGATGGGTCATGATGGGCATAGCCACCACTTCTTTCTTTTGGATAATTTCGTTTATCCACTCTTTCATATTCAGTTTACTCATGGTCTTTTATTCTTTATTTATTCTGTTATTGCAAAAGTAAGTCTTTTCTTTGATAATCTGCTGTTCCCTTTGCTCTTTCTCATTCAAAAAAACGGTATAAATCCCGTTACAATACTACAGGAATTTACACCGTTTTTCATCTTATAGACTTATGGCAATTTATGCAAAAGATGACGATAATATGTTTCAACATCTTTCCAATGGTAGAAAGGAGCAATATCCGTTTCTACAGGGATGGTAACTTCTTTCTCGCAATGCATGAACTTCACCAGTATATCGTCAGAAGTTTTTTTTCTGAAGAAAACCAACTGGATATTCGCCGCCATCGGAGTGACCTTGAAATTACACCATGCCTGATAAAATTTATCGGGATCCGTTTCGGCTTTCCACATATCGCCCAATTGGAGCAACGCTACCAAGGGAATGATATTTCCATCGTGCCCAAAACGTAATGTCGCCGTATGGGTCCCGGACCTGATTGCCTCATCGGCCGAATCCAATATATTTTCAAGCAATGACCGGGCACTGGCCGTCATTATTCCACCATTGGCAGGTGCAGGTCCGTCACATACATAATTATGATAATTGCAAACTTGCCAAAGATCAAATAATTCATCTTCCTGAAATACATCATAAAGACTCACCTCTATCTCTACATTCTGCAAATCTGAAGCAATCCAATAAAGTCCCCACATCAATTCATCAGGATTCACATTCTTACGGATATAGTCAGGACTATTAAATAAAGAAGTGACCAAACGATCGGGACGGGTATGGCTTTCTTTAAACTTTCTATATTCCTCATACCAAGGTCCCTGATGAGAAACAAATTTCACAGCTTCCGGCGTATGATAATTCATATATTTCATATACTTGGCACAAGCTTCGCGCCGGATCTGCAATGCCGGATTGAGTTCTTTCAACCGTTCACAAAAGGCATCCATACTCAATACACATCGCAACACCACGGTAGAGCGTGCAGACAGAGCAGGAGATCCCTTGAATACCTCGGGATAGTTCTGAAACATTCTTTCGGCTATTCCCCGGTGTTGCCTCACACCCAAAGGGGTCAAATCTCCCCCATGTCCCTCGGCATCTTCCCACACCAACGCCATTCTTTTGCGAACATCTTCTCCCAAAGCGGTCAAAACTCCAGCTTGATGTGCCTTCTCGAAAATATCAACCACTGTTTTATAATCCTGTTCCGATTGAATCCACCTTGAACCGTGTCGTGCATAATGACTGATATAAAACGGTTTATACCCTTTAGGCGGAGGAGTCGCGATAGCTTCCTTTACGGGATAAGCATAGTACACTCCTCCCGTCCGGGCTATATCTTCCAATATAGCCTCACGGGTGGACTGAGCAAAACCATTCAGATGAATTCCACACAAACAGACAGACAGGACAATATATTTAAAAAGCGCCATCGTTTTCATGCTTATTAATTATATCCCTCGTTCTGACCAAATTCATCCGGATTCAAGATAGAGTCCAGAAACATCTGAGGAATAGGACGCCATGCATGATGCGGTTGAATCAATGGAATGTCCGGATTATGAGCTTTCACATATTCTACTAATTTTCCGGTTCTTTTCAAATCAAACCAGCGCATGAATTCGCCGCAATACTCACGTGCTCTTTCTTCCAAAATAAAGTCGATCGTCATCTTGTCCACTCCTACCTCCATTTCAGCTTCCTTGCCCGGTACAGCCGCACGTCTGCGTATGTCATTGATACGTGCTTTAGCTATCTCCTTATTTCCTCCGGACTTCATTATCTCACATTCGGCAACAATGAAATACATTTCGGGCAAACGCATGGTAATCACATCATTTGCACCTACCTGCGAATTGGTAGGCAAGCCTTTGTTTTCAAAATTCGCATCTTCGTACTTTAGCAATGTCGGGAAGTGAATGTTAAAGTTGGCACTCTTGCTGACACTTCCATCGGCTGCATAGGTATCATCAATATCGACGACAGCATATGGCAAGTTACGTTTGCCAGCAATCTTCTTCTTAGTGAAAAGTAGCGCTGTTTCTCCCGGCTGAATAACCTGACCAATCATAGATGACGGTTTTTCAAAATAGTCCAACTGATCCTTAGTCCAGGCATAAGCTTGGGGTGTATTCAGTTTATACTCTTCACGGAACCAAGCATTATAACGAGCATCTATATCCTCATTATACAATTCCAATAAATAACGGGTAGGCATCATCGCCATACTACCCGACTTGGCATTCTTATCATTTCCATATTCATAATCCTGTACCATACCTGCTCTTGCCGAATAACTGGCATGGAAATACATATGCATACGGTTCGGGTTTTTAGCCTGCATATTCAATGATGACTCAGTAGAGTGGGTCACAACGAACATAGCCTCTTTATTCGTTTTATTATTATCCGGATCAAAAACTTCGGCAGGTGTATTATACAAAGACACCTTCAATGCGCTCTGGTTATCAATCACATATTGAGCCGCATCCTCAGCGATTTTATAATATTTATCTTTGTCTGCCTGACTGTCACAATAGGAAACCCGTGTCAGTGCGATGCGCGCTAACAAGCCGTATGCTGCTTTTGAGGTCGCACGACCTACATCTTTAACAGGATAAGGATCAACGGGCAGATTATCCACCGCATTTTGCGCATCAGTCAGCATTAAATCATATAAATCTTCATAGCTGCTGCGATAACAATTCATTGAAAGACTTTCGGCAGAAGTTTCTTTGGTCCTAAGATCCACGTTACCGTAAATTTCAACCAAATGCCAATAAGCGTAAGCACGCATGAAACTTAATTCACCAAAACGGATATCTCTCAGTTTCTTGTCTTTGAATTCCACTTGGTCAATCCGTTCCAAACCGGCATTACAGTCGTTTATAATTTCATACAGACGATTCCACGTGTTCTTAATCTGACCAACCGAAGCCGTCAATTCTTCATATTTAGACATCTGACGACCATAACCGCAATTGGCAATATTGATCCAAAGATCGCCACCACCGTTCAGCAATAACACAAAATCTTCACGTCCATAAAACTGACCGCCCCAAAAAGCATAAGCCGAATTGACAAGGGCCTCAAAACCGGCCTGTTCTTTGTACACGTTATCCGGGGTACTTCCGGCAGGATTGTATTCCTCCAAATCACATGATTGCATGCCCAATAACAGAGCAGCACATGCTACAAACATATATTTTTTACCGTATTTCATAATAGTTATTTCTTTTTTATCTGTTAGAAATCAAGATTCAAACCAAATATAAACTGACGCTGCAACGGAGCTTTTGCTGACCCTCCGCGTTCTGCATCGTAATCCTGAATCAAATGATTCTTGGCAAAAGAGAAGAGATTATTGGCGGTGACATATGCACGAAGTTTGGACACGCCCAATTTTGAAGTCAACGATTTGGGGAATGTATACCCCAGTGATACAGTCTTGATCTTCCAATACGAACCATCAATGTAATTCAAAGTCTGATAACCCAGATAGTTATAGAAATTGGTCTGAGCCGGTCGCGGAAAATCATTGGACGGATTCTCCGGCGTCCAATAGTTCAAGTAAGCAGGGAAGTTACCTTTTCCCTGAGGATCATAAGAACCGGTCAGCTCATAATCAATCATCTGCCCCCAACGAGCGATAATATATACGTTCAAATCAAAGTTCTTATAACTAAAGTTGTTGTTGAATCCACCTGTCCATTTCGGTGACTGGCTACCCAGGTAAGTTTCATCCTTATCATCAATAATATAGTCACCATTCAAGTCTCTCAGTTTGATATCACCCGGTTTGAAGGGTTGTGTCTTCTTTGAATCTTTAAAATATTTAGCTGCTTCTTCAGCCTCATTTTCCTGCCAGATTCCCTCATTAATAAAATGATAGAATGATTTCAAAGGACGTCCAATCAACAAACTAGTCGTAATATGCGAATCTGATCCAATGATGTCTTTGCCATCAATCAGATCGGTAATCTCTTCATGATTGGCAGCAAAGGTAAGAGTGGAGTTCCATTTAAAGTTTTTGTTATCCACATTGACGGTATTTACCGATATTTCTATACCACGGTTCATGGTTGCACCGATATTTTGATACATCTTGAACGGAGTTGCGTTACTACCACCCATAGAAGTAGGCAAAGTACGGGGCAACAGGATATCAGTAGTCTTTGTCTGGTATAAATCGACAACAGCCGAAATACGGTTATTGAACAAACCGATATCAAAACCCAGATCCCAGGTATTGGACATCTCCCAGCCTACATTCTCATTACCTACATATTCATTGTATATATAATAGGTATAGCCATTATCCTGGAAAGCAGAGTTGGTTTTCGGAGTCAAGCCCGACTGAGTTCCGTAGGCCATGATACCCGAGTTACCTGTCTTACCCCAACTTAAGCGCAACTTCAAGTTGCTCAGAGCTTCCACATTCTTCATGAACGCTTCATCACTAATGCGCCATGCAGCAGCTACAGAAGGGAAACTTGCCCATTTATTACCTTTAGACAAACGTGAGTCACCATCCCAACGATTAGAAACCGTCAACATATAACGGCCTTTATAACTATAGTTGAAGCGCAAAGCATACGAGAAAGTCTGGTGCTGTATATAATCCGATCCAATGACATAAGAGCTTTTGTCATTGGCACCCAGATTATGCCATAAGTATGAATCAACCAACTGGCCCTCTCCTTGCGCATTCACTGATGTATATTTGGATTGTGTCCACGAAGTCAATGCAGTGGCACCAAAAGTATGATCTTTGACGGTTTTGTTATAACTGATAATATTATCCCAATTCACAAAACTCTTTTCGGAAGATTTGATTTTGGACAGTGACGTTGAATTCTGTCCCAAACGGTCAATAGAACTGGCCCCTTCAAAATCCTGCTTACGATAAAAAGCATAATTGGTTCCTAAATTAGAACGGAAAGTCAATCCTTCAACAGGAGTAAAATCCAAATACCCATTAGCTATCAAATTTGTTTTCAGCACATGATGTCTTGCAGCCACTTCAGATGCCTCATCCACCAACGGACTCACCTGTCCATTCTTTCCTAATGGATATTCTACCACTTTACCGTCTTCATCGTATGCTTTACCAAGAGGCGCATTAGTAGCAGCGCGCCATAGCACATTCTCGGCACGCTCATCTTGTGCATAATGAGTGACCTGTGTAGTAGCTCCTACTTTTACGGTCTTGCCTAACTTGTGCTCAATGTTCATACGCAAGTTGTACTTATCCATTTTATCATTTTTGAAAGAACCCTTTTCCTGATAATATCCGGCAGACAACATCGCGGTGGTCTTTTCCGTACCTCCTGACGCTGTAACCTGATGGCTTTGAACAAGCCCTGTATGAAGCACCTCATCTATCCAGTCAGTCCACTCACCGTTCTGAATGGCCTGCCATTCCTCCACAGTGAAAAGTTTCTGGTCATCGGCGGTAGAATTCCACTGACCGCCAGTACGAGCAGCTTCACGACGCACCTGCATATAGTCTTCCCCACTCAGCATATCAGGATATTGCGCCCACCCGTTTACACCAAAATAACCATTATAAGAAAACTTTGTTTTGCCTTGCGCACCTTTCTTGGTTGTTATAATGATTACCCCATTAGCACCTTGTGAACCATAAATTGCCGTAGAAGAAGCATCCTTCAACACCTCAATAGACTCAATATCAGCCGGAGCAATATCCGAGAAATCACCTCCCTGCATACCATCAATGATAAACAGCGGAGCATTGGCAACATTGTTACCAAACTCATCTTTCACATCGGACAGTGAACGCTGGCCGCGAATATTAATGGTTACACCCGAAGTAGCCTTACCTGAATTACGTACAATATCCAAACCCGGAACCTGCCCCTGCAATGCTTCCATGGCATTAGATGCCGGTGATTTTACAATATCAGCCGCCTTCACTGAAGCAATAGAACCTGTAAGGTCACGTTTCTTCATCACGCCATAACCTACAACGACTACTTCATCCAAAGCCTGCGTATCGGCCTCCATTTTAATGTTCAGCTGATTGCTTTTTCCCACCGTTATATCCTGTGTCTTATATCCTATATAAGATATGACAAGAATATTCTTACCTGAAGGAACTTCCAAAGAATAATTACCGTCAAAATCGGTAATCGTACCCACCGTTGTACCTTTCACCAGTACGGATACACCAATTAACGGTTCCCCTGTGTCATCTATGATTTTACCTGTGACAGTACGTCCTTGCTGGACAGACTGAACCAATTCACCGGCAACAGGGTCACTTGCATTTGCATAAGAAAATGCAGACGGCATACATAATGCTGCCGATAACCCTAAAATAATGGGAGTACGTCTGATATTACTTTCCCAATTTTGTTTCGGACTTTTTTTCATGCTTTTCATTTCTGTTATAATAGTTAACAAGATTTATTTTATCATATCTATTCAAATGACGCATATAAAAAACTCCTGTACTCAAGATTAATTATAAAAATACGTTAAATAAAAAGTATATTTTCTTTCATTTAGTATTTCTTTTTAACCGAATCACAAATCTAAATTTATAAATGCCTGATTTTAGCCGATAAGATTCTAATATAGGCAAGCCCCATGAATTATCTCCCCCAACTTCCATTCGTGCACAATTTATACTTACTGTAGTGTTACTATGAGGCTTCAATTCAAAGCCATGTTCCGATTATTTATAAGATCTACTGATTATAAGCAATCTCAATCGGTTATTTAAGGTTTCATAAATTAAAAGGAACCATACAAATAACTCTATACAAATCAATATAAATAGAATATAATCAATTTCATCACAGTAATTATAATAGGTAGTAACAAATCGATATACGACTACCAATCCAATGGAATGAAAAAAAATTGTCTTGCCTCTTTACAAATAGAGACAAGACAATTATTCTACTATAAAAGTTTTAAATTATCAATATCCAGGATTTTGATATTCAGCACCATTAGATATAGTTGCAGTAAATGTTGTAGAGATAGGTCGTAATGCATAATTAGGATTAAAGAACTGAGCCAAGTCCGGATGTGTTTCCTCCAAATAATTTGAACTCTTAAACATGCCGGTACGTTTCAAATCATAAAATCTACAATATTCGCCACAAAGCTCACGTCCTCTCTCATCTAAAACAGTACGAACTGTAGCTGTACCTGTCAATGCCTTTGCCCCTGCACGAGCACGTACCTTATTAATGTATCCCATTGCATTCGCACCACCATTGATATAAATATCAGCTTCTGCAGCTATCAGGTAAACTTCTGCCATACGCATCATAAAAGTCGCATTTAAATTGCCATTGCGTTTTTTAGAAGCATTGGCCACATAGTAATTGCTACTATTATGCTTATTCAATGATGGATAAAAATAACGGAACTGATTTTCCATACCATTATATTGCATATTTACATTATGTTTTTGATCATTGTACACATCATCATAAGCAATCATTAAATAATTCGAGGTATGTCTATTTGCTTTTTCCTCAGCATAATCCTCATCCTGAGGCATTACGAATTTAATCGCCAAATCTCCCTTCTTTAATTCAGTACCAACTATAGATTCATCTTTATCATACATATTAGCCGCACTAGTATCCCAAATATAATTCTTATTCGCATTCCATTCAGTAGTAAATGACTCATGGAATCGAGGGTCAAGTGTTCCGTCCTCCTGCACATAAAGATTTAAAAGATGTTGAGTAGGCATAAAAATGCCAGAAATACATCCCTCCCAAGTTAAACGAGTTTCTTGATTATCTTCACGTGCTCCGAATTTATTCACATTACACAAGAAATATTCATCATTACGATTTAATTTATAGTTACCGTTACTAGAACCATGACCATCAGAACCAGCATACCAACGATGCTTCCACAAAGCTTCTTTATTTTCCCAATTATTCGATTCTTTAAAAACTTCTTCATAGGTCGGATACATATAAGCATTATATTTTGCACCACCTGATTCACAATCAGCAATCAATTCTTTAGCCGAATCCAAAGCCTTTTGCAAATATTCTGTCGAACCATATTCATAAGTCTGCAAACAGGCCTTTGCCAAAAATCCCAAAGCTGCCTTTTTGGTTGGAACCGTAGTAGTGGCATGTGTACCAACTGCCAACCATTCTACAGCATATTCTAAATCAGGAATAATAACTTCCTTATAAATAGTCAGCGGATCTGTACGTTCCGGAGCATAATTCAAAGTTGTTTCAGGTTCAGTCAACATAGTGACCCCACCAAATTGCTCTACCGCATTAAAATAATAGATTGCACGCAAAAAACGGGCTTCTGCAACTTTAGCATTTCGTTCCGCTTCCGTTTTATATGGTGCATAACCGGCCAATGCAATTGCTTCATTACAAGAGCCTACTCCATCATAAGTACCATTCCACCAATTATTTGTATAAGTGGTATTAGGAGATGCTCCTGCAAAGAACCAAAACCATTGGGTGTATGAAGTTGATTGATTAGCCTGATAGGTCCAAAGGTCTGAATCACCTTCGGTCAAACTCATCCAACTATCCGTACCATAGAAATATCTTTCCATAGCAAAATAACACTGGTTAACCAACGTTTCATACCCTTCAATAGAAGTAGCAAGATTTTCCTTGGTAAAGCCTGCCGGATTATTTTCTTCCAACGAACAAGAGCTGAAAGATACAGCAGCTAAAGCCACTGAATATAAAGTAAGTTTTCTGAATATATTTTTCATTTTAAATATCTCCTATATAAAGTTAGAAAGTTAAATTAACTCCGAACACAAACTGTCTAAAAGTAGGGAATGCATCCGAACCGTTTGTCTCTGGATCTGTACCCTTCAACTGTTTATCCTTTACATAAATAAACGGATTGTATGCAGTTGCATAGATACGACATTTTTCCATCAAAGCCTTACGTGAGATATTAACTGGAAAAGTATATCCTAAAGTGATATTTTTCACTTTTATGAATGAACCATCACGCACTCTTAAAGCTGAGATGACCGTACTTTGTTCCGAACCTGTACCTGGAGCAGGATAATAAGCTCCCTGGTTATTTTCCGTCCAATAATCCGCTCCAGCCAACTGATTTGTTGTTACACTTTGTTCTGCCGTATAATAACCCAACAAATCACTATTAATAGTTTGACCATAACGAGCCATTGCAAATACAGACAAATCAAAATTTTTATAAGTAAATGTATTATTCAAGCCAACAATCCAATCCGGATTAGTATGTCCCAACACTTGACGGTCATTTGTACTATATTTGTGTACTCCACCATCACCATCTTTTTCCAAAGTTTCAATCTGAATAAAACCGGGTTTAACACCATAAGCATCCAAAATATCCTGAGGAGTATTTGTACCCCAAATTCCGGTATATTTATAGCCATAGATGGACTTTATAGAATGCCCTACAAACAAATTTTCAGAAATTAAATCACCATCAGGTAATTTTTCTATTTTCTCTTTACTCCATGTTACAGATAGTGTGGTATTCCAACTAAAATCTTTGGTTTTTATATTATGTGAATTAATGGTGACTTCCACACCTTGATTACTAGTTTCAGCAATATTCTGCCAAATAGATAATGGGGATCCCCAACCAGTCAAACCACTAGTAATAGGCAAAGTACGTTTAAAGAGCAAACCTTTTGTTGTTGTTTTAAACCATTCGATAGAACCATCAACACGATTGTTTAATATGCCATAGTCCAAACCAACATTCCAGTTATAAGACTTTTCCCAACCCAAATCCTTGCTACCATAAGTACCTGTATACTGAGTAAAAGAAGAGTTTTGACCATTTAAAGTAAGTCCATTACCGGTATAAACATAGGCTTGTGTAGTTGTACCATAAGCATCCACCCCGCCCGAATTACCTGTAATACCATATCCTACACGCAATTTTAAATTATTCAACCAATTTTTTGCCACATTCATAAAAGGTTCGTCAGAGATACGCCATGCAATTGCTCCAGCAGGGAAACTATCCCACTTATGCCCTGCTGAGAACTGAGACACACCATCCCAACGATTTGAGAATGTAAACAAATACTTACCTTTATAAGAATAATTGAAACGAACAGCAAATGACATTTTCTGTGTTTGAGCAAAATCAGACTCAACATGCTGCGATGCGCCGGATGCTAATCGCCAAAATGACCAACGATCTACCATCTGACCACTAGCTGCTGCTAAGCTACTATCATTTTGATTCTTATTCCAAGAAGTAATAACAGAACCACCTATATTATGATCTTTTGCAATAGTAGTATTATAAGAAAGAATATTCTCCCATGTATAATTCCATGCGTTCTTATTAGTAATAGCAGCATGAGGTGAACCTGCATAACTAGGTCTATTAGCATTACATTGATCTCCCCAATATTGTCCTTGACGAGAATCACTGAGCGTACCATTAATACGGCTTGTAAAAGTAAAATCTTTTATTGGACTCAGTTCCAAATAACCACTAACATTCAAATAAGTGGAACGAGTATTATTCACATATTGATCTTCAATAAAATCACCTAATGGAGAATATTGTCCTGTAATATATTCATGATTTATTTTCCCATTTTGATCATAAGCATCTCCCAAAGGAAATGATGAAAGACCTTTTGTAAAGGTATTTTTCACTCCTTGATTTCTATCTTGATAAGTTAGATTAGAAGTAAAGCCCATTTTAGCCCAAGAGAAAATTTCTTGATCAATATTCAATCGCAATGAATATTTATTAAGATTGTCATTACTCAATAAACCCTCTTCTCTATTATAAGAAGTTGAAGCAAATATCTTAGTCTTCTCACTACCCCCTGAAACAGAAAGACTATATTTTTGGGTTGTAGCTGTATTACCTGAGGCTTCATCAATCCAATCAATCCACTTTCCAGCATTATAGGCATCCGTATAATCTTGATTACCAAATAAAGCAGACATATCAGAAGGGTAATCTCCATTCTTATACTTATAAGCTTCTCTTTGATAATTCACCCATTCATCTCCAACCATACCATGCTTATAATTAGGTGAACCACTGAAACCATAATATGCATCAAAGTTTACAGTAGCTTTTCCTTCCTTCCCACGTTTTGTTGTTATAATGACTACGCCATTAGCTCCTGCTGAACCATAAATAGCAGTAGAAGAGGCATCTTTTAATACATCCACACTCTCAATATCAGAAGGGTTCACCTGGCTATAACTCCCAGGAATACCATCAATAATGAATAACGGTTCATTACTACCATAAATAGAACGAGAGCCACGCAACAAAATAGAAACATCTTCACCAACCTGCCCGCTAGACTTCACAATATCCATACCTGCAATTTTTCCTTGTAAAGCCTCCATCACATTACTAGTAGGGGCAACTGTCACATCTTCATTCTTCATGGAAGCTACCGCACCAGTCAAATCACGTTTCTTCACAGTACCATAACCTATTACCACAACTTCATCCAAAGCCTGTGTATCAGGTTCCATTTTTATATTTATCAGACTATTATTACCAATAGTAATTTCTTTAGTCTTATAACCTATATAGGAAATCTCCAATATATTCTTTCCACTAGGCACTTCAAGTGTATAATTACCATCAAAATCAGTAACGGTTCCTATAGTCGTACCCTTTACCAACACAGAAACTCCAATCATAGACTCCCCTGTTTCATCCAAGATTTGTCCTTTGATTGTTTTTCCTTGCATAACAGATAGAACAGATTCACGATCCATTCCATTGTCAACATTTGCATACGAAAAAGCAGCCGGCATACATAATGCAGCTGATAATCCTAACACAACAGGTGTTCGTCTGATTCCGTAACCCAACGGCTTAGGACATTTCTTCATGTCTTTTCTCATTTTTCTATGGTTAACAAATTAATTAATAATCCATATTATTTATCTCTAATGTAGTAAAAATACGATGTTTTAGTTTTCTTTCTTCAGATAAAGTCATTACTTCCATTGCTTCATCAGAAACCAATAATACATTCTTGGCCTCTTCAAATACTTTCAGCAGTTCTGCGTGCTCCTTTAAAAGCTTATCCCAATGAAAAGCTGATTCAGGAGCATCATCCAGAACATACTTGATAAAGTCGTCATCCTTCAAAAAGTCTTCTACCTTGCTATACACCTTTTTTGTATCCACGTTACAATCATTTTCCATTATGACGGATAGTGGTTCAAAGTTGTACTCACCTGGAAACTTAAAATATTATCCTACCAATTCCCTTAATCTTGTAATACCTCTATGCATCAAATTTCGTACCGACTGGTAATTCATATCCATAATGGTACAAATATCTTCATATTTCTTCTCTTCTATATAATATAAGGTAAGTGCCTCACGTTGGCGCGGAGATAATTGAGCCAACAAATGTTTTACTTTTATATTTTCAAAACAACTTTTTTCCTTTTCCAAATATGTATGTTCTACATCATCACCTGCTGCAACGGGATTCAGTTCCTCAACAGCCGTTTCCGACATGAACATCCGTCTGCGAAGTTCATCGCATAACTTATTTTTCAAGGAAATGAGGAGGTATGATTTGAAGTTGTCAATGATACCCAATTCGGCCTTCTTTGTATACAATTTTACAAAGACATCATGAATGCAGTCCTTCAACAATTCTTTGTCAGTAGTTAACTTACATCCATAATTAAATAGAAGATTAATATGCATATCATATAATGTAGAGAATGCACTTACATCTCCCGATTGGAAAGCGGTTACCAAGCAAGCTGTCTTATCATTTAAGTTTTGTTCCATCACAGTATACTAATTATAGGTTGTTTTGATGATGATGCAAAACTAGGGAGGATACGCTACTTTTTTAGGTAATATTTGATTATTGGACCGAAAAAACAGATAACCTGCTGAAAAACATATATGCTAAATATTACAGATTTTCATTAAAAAGGAGAACCAAAATAAATCCGGTTCTCCTTCCATGTACTAAATTCTATGAAACCAATAAATACAATCTTTGTTTTTCTCTGCTTTAAGCATATATACATCTTTAATATTCAACCGTTTAGCAATCACTGTTATTGCTCCGGTCTTCGGATCAACAGACTTCAATATGTATTTTCCAGGTGATAAATGAACAGGAATATCTGTTGCAGAATGGGAATAAATGATACTTCCAATACCAGATTTTACCAATTTCTGATACTTATTTGTACCAGTATCCTCCATATCCATAGCAGCCGCATCAGTTAAAAAGCTTTCATCAGCAACTGGAACAACCGGGCAAGACCCACTTGCCATGAAGACAGCCCAAGCCATATCCGGATAATTCTGCGCATAGTAAGTAACCGCTTTTTCCGGGAACTTCTTACGATATTCACTCACCGCCCGATAAGCTTCATCAAAAGTAACCTTACCTACTTTCATTTTACGGGCATGCTGACGGGGAGCCAAGTTCTTTCCACCTTCGGGAGCATAAAGACCATCCACTTTATAGTGCCAGTAACGAATATCAATAATGTCAACTAATTTCGCACGCTGCGTATCATTCAGAATGGCATCTTGAACATCCTTTGTCGCACTTAACGCCACAGTTGCTTTCTTACCGGTTTCTTTCTCCCACTCTCCTATCACATCCAGCCAGAATTGTACAAAATGCAACGGACCGGTAAACTCCGCACTGATCAGTTGTACCACATTTGCATCATCGGCAAAATTATCCAAGCATTGGCGAATATACTTTCTATGAAGCTCACGACGTACAGGATGACTGATATCATAAAACATATCCGCTACAAAGATACGTTTGTCACCGGCAAAAGGAACAGGTTCAGGCATATCGGTCTGATTGATATTATTGGCCGACCGCCAAGGACAGTCTACCCAATGTGCTCCCGCTTCCAAGATATTATGCTGGAAGTAATTCTCATGGAAAAGCAAAAGACCTTTTTCCGCCCCTTTTTCGGCAAACTGCTTCAACCGGTTCCAATACCATGCATTGGGACGGTTCAAATCATACTTGCTCAATCCTTCCCAAGCAGTACCTTTTCCACTGCGGGCAAACGGTTGTTCGTAGAATGGTCCCCACACATCTCCATCACGACGACGGACGCGCTCATGATCGTCACGACGACGCTCATACCACAAACCGTAATTATGATCTAAAACCAAAATCTGATTCTTCACCATATAATTCACCGTAGAATCAATTCTATCTGTCAGCCCAAGTCCTTCGCGTCCCGGCACGAAACGGGTAACATGTGGCTTGGCTTTAGACAAGAAGCTGGTCCTCAGTTTCCCATTCCACCAAGGAACCTCCTGTCTGCCGCCTACCAGTAACCGGCCATCCATCTGCATACGCCCATTAATAATGGCAAACAGATGATCCTTTTTGTCCTTATATATAGGTGTATTAAACTTTAAATGTTCTAAAGATTTCAGCTTCCCGGAAGACACACAGGCTGTATAGGGTGCTTCCTCAATCCATTTTTGCATAGTAAGACGGGGAGTATAAGCTTCCTTTGCCATCTCCATTGCCGCTTCTACGGTAGGACTGCTGGTTGCGTTGGTAGCCCTGGGAAGAATACGTGCCTGGTCAGAACAATTTTTATTCAAACGTGCCGCCAACTGTGCATAAAACAAGCTGCGGGGATGTACGTGATTATTTGATTCCGCCCATTGGCCGTCACCCGAGAATTGCGCCCAACAACCGTATGCACGGTTTACCGCATCTCTTGCCGGTGAATAACACTCTATCCCGGCAGCTGTACATTGCCAGAAAAGACTGTTGCCTGTATTCCAACCGGCACCATTTTTATCCTGTCCCAAATTCTTAAATACCAAATCATGGCCATCAATGTTTACCACATCAAATAATAATCCACAGGCCCAGGAATCAATAGAACCGCTGAATCCTAACGACTCTTCCGAATCACACTGTACAAAAGCATTCGGACCTGCCGCACAAAATCCGGCTGAGAAATCATGAATACCCTGTTTAGAATAACAACGCTGAAAAAGTGTCTGCTGCCCCATAGTATAAAATGTACTGCGACGCATTCCACCTATCTCTGAAACAGGTTCTGTGGATACACAATCTTCTACAGTTGTTTTAGAACCGGTACGCTGTATAATCACAGCACTTCCTGCAAAGTGCTTAAAATTTACCCTGCGTACCCAACAGTTTTCGGCATTTTCTATAGATACCCCCGTCCAGCAATGATCCTCATCTTTAGGATACTTCTTATTATAGTCAGAAGCCAATGTCAGATTCTCCAAACCTGCTTCTGCGATTCTGCCCGGCCAACTATAACGTAACACTTTGACAGTTCCCCATTTATTATCCAAAGCCATTGTCAAAGGAGCATCCAAAGTCAATTGGTTTCCATCCGCCTTACTTACTGACCTATCCCAAACCAAATCCATCTCTCCTTCTTTCCAGCCCAAAGCAGAAATACCTCCGCCAAAAATATCACAACCGACAGAAGCAATCCATTCTTTCGTAGAGGGGCGGACAATCCGGACCCGCTCTCCGGAAACCAGCTGTACATTATTGGTTACCTGAAAAGTACAAGTATTTACAGGAACGTATGATGTCAGTACATCCAAGGTATCCGTAACAGCCAAATCATTCCGTCCTTCAATATAAAGCAAAGCCCCTCTGTCCACTCCCTTTTTCAACAATACGGTCTGTTCCCTGTCACTGCCGCGCAGCACGACTCCCGACACAGAGATACGCAAGCTCTCATTCAATTCAAAAGTTCCTTTATCCAACAAAACAGCCCCACGAAAACCATTTTTATCCAAAGCCAATGAAGATACATAGTCAATGGCACGCTGGATACGAGAGGAATTATCTCCAGGCTGCCATGAAACAAAAACGGCATTCGCCACATCAGGTATAGGCTGTTCCGAATTATGGTAACCGCAAGAAGAATAATCTAGAATACGGTTTCCACGTTCATCAGTCACATAAGTCAGTTTTTCGTCCTTCACCTGTAAAGGAAAGGTTTGCGCAGAAATCCGCGCAAACCCCAAACTTAAAAATCCCAATAATAATAACTTATAATTCATTTTACATCAAGCTTTTACGTTTTGCCAAAGTATCGTGATTGTTCTTTACTTCCGTCCAATCCACTTTCTTTGCAGGATCTATGCCATTAATGTATTTTTCAATGTTAGTATACCCGTCACCATTACAATCTTTCACCGCATCACCCGGATCATTAGGATTGAGTCCGTATCTCACCTCCCAGGCATCCGGCATACCATCACCATCCGTATCAACCACAGGAGTACCTTTATATTCGGGCAAACCACCCACCTGACGAGGATCTGTAATGATACCTTGTTTATAAGAATCAACAGGAAGACGTCTTTTCACATAAGGACTAACGAATTCAGGAGCGTCTTTCACATAAATAGCTTTCCCTGTCTTCACCGTCTTTATCACACGGGTATCCACCGCATCTCTTTTAGGGAAAGTAGCCCCGGCATTTTCCAATACATAATTATAGGCAGTTTTGGCATCCATAATAGTCACATGGGGCATTGAGAAAGGCTCGTTTACACGAATTTGATCTGTAAACTTCCCTGCGTCCGGCATATCGTATACCTGCACGCCGCCATCCCAATTATTCTTTGTCACACGCGCATTGCCTTCCACTACATTTCCGGCAACATACGCTTTACCAAAAGTATCCGGTTTCTTCTTGTCACGGCTCGATTCGGGTTTCACAATCCGGTAGGCAATCGGCTTATCTTTCGGAGTGATAGGACCCGGTTTAAAATAATTATTAATAATATTCAAACGGCTGGTTTCATCTCCTCCGTCAACAGAACGGTTCCACCAATTAAAAGTCACATTGTTTACCAGATTAAAATCCTCATTCATGCCAATGGAACAGTTACGGCTGATATTGGATGCGAACAAGTTACGGCAAAACATACTGTTATGCCCACCTATAGTCGCCCCGAAAGCATGATTGTAACAATCCAAAGCTTCCGAGAAAATAGAGTTCTGAATAGTTATGTTGACAGTAGGAAGCTTCAAACCATGTCCTGTGGAATCACGATGGTATACATGGCGATAAAGAGACATATTCTCATCCAGCCCCCAGCTGCCGGAGCAATGATCGATAATAACATTACCCACACAGTTACCTCCCAAAGCATCATCCCGGAAGAACACATCCTGCGCCCCCCGACGGAAACGCATATGGCGGATAATAATATCATGCGTATCAAGCAAGAAAGAAGCCCCTGTTACACAAACTCCATCCCCCGGAGCTGTCTGACCTGCAATAGTGATATACGGAGCACGGACGTTTATAGGGGTTTTCAGCCGGATAACACCCGAAACATTGAACACAACAATACGCGCACCACCGGTCTCACATGCCTCACGCAACGTTCCGGGCCCACTGTCAGCCAGCGAATTGACCACAATTACTTTTCCTCCACGTCCACCGGGAGTATAGGCCCCTCCCCCTTCTGCCCCGGGAAAGGCAGGTATGTTGCTCTTTATTAAATCCTCAGGTTTGGATGCCCATGGTTTATAAGGACGTCCTTGAGTAGCCTCAGACATTACTACAGGTAATGCTTTCGCCCATGCCTCATCCGATTTCCGGTCTATTTCCTTTTGTTGTTGTTCTCCTCTGATTTTTACCGAATCAGGAATTACAGGATACTGTGCCGCCACAGGCAACACACATGCAGTCAATGCTGCCACTGCAAATAGTTTCTTTAGTTGATTCATTTGGTTGCTAAATTATTATTTTTTCTATAACTTCATAACATAATACTCTGCTTTTAACATGATTCAAACACACATTGCGAATATTTCTATATCAAAGACGGAACAGAAAGCTTGTTGTACTCTCTATCCACACATAAAAAAGAGCTTGACACCGTTTTACCGGGCAAGCTCCTTTTTCTGCTTTTCAATAAACATTAATTTATATCTTTCCTCCACGTGCCTTGATACGTTCATACCAAGCCTTACGTTCTTTCACTAAATCATATCCCCGCTTAGAGAGGTAATTATTAATCCGGCCTTTGTATTTACCGAAAGCAGCATGTTTCTTATTTGAATTTTCAGCATCCATGGCAAATTCACGGGCTTCAACAAGCCATGCCATAATCTGCGCTTTCTCTTCTTCTTTCAAGGTAGGAATCATGTCAACCGTAGCTTTATAAGTTACCATTACCACACCATAAGTCATGCCATCTTTCACTGCATCTATCTGCTTGGCATCCAAATAAAGCGAAAGATCGGCCGGGAAAGCGAAATGAGTGCGGTAAAGTGCCGCATCCTTTTCAGCTTCGGCAGCTTTAACGGCTTCTTGTTTCGCATCGCCCGTCAGGGTTTCTTTTGCCAGCTTCACTTTGGTATCGCGCGTTTCGTATATGTCATTCAGTTTAAAATAACGGTTGGCTATGATAGTTGTCACTTCACGGGCGGCAACGGTATCTGTCAATTCCAGTTTATCTACAATCTTCTGCGAACGTTTCACAATAGATTCCACGTAAGCCGGATCGCGGCCTTCACGGTCCAAATCCACTGCTCCGGCGGTAATGACTACCGCCATGAGCAACAGAAACATTATACCTAACTTTTGTATCATATCCTGTCTTCTTTCCTCCGTTTATTACATCAACTTTCCTTTAGAAGCCAATGTATCATAATTGTTTCTCAAATCAGACCAGTCAATACAATTTCTAGTGCTGATACCATTAATATATTTCTCAATATTTGTATAGCCGTCACCGGTACAGTCCTTATTAGCATCCGAAGGATCATTAGGATTCAAGCCATTTGCCTTTTCCCATTCATCGGGCATGCCGTCACCATCTGTATCCACATACGGAGTTCCTTTGTATTCCGGATAACCACCCATCTGGCGGATATCGGTAATGATACCTTGCTTATAAGAATCTTTCGGCAAACGGCGATATTTAAACTGTCCGTCTTCTCCCATTGATTTAGGAGCCAGCCCGGTCAAATCACCGTTAGCATCCTTGGCCATCTTTTTATCATAATAAGGAACGCCTGTTCTCACTTCCTCTATAATACGTTCATCCACAATATCACGGCAAGGAATGTTGGCACCTGCATTTTTCAGTACAAAATCGTATGCATCATGTGCAGAAGTAATGCGGATATATGGCATTTCAAAAGGACGGTTGCTACGCATATTCTCCGTATATCCCTCTGTATTCGGCTGAGTTTCAATCTGGATACCACCTGCCCAGTTATCCTCTGTAATGGCAGGATAGCCTTCCATAATATTGCCATCGGCATAAACACGGCCATATACTTTATGATCCAATTTGCTTCGTCCCGCTTCGGGTTTCAGGATGCGATGCCCCACAGGAGTATCTTTCGGAGTGGCCGGTCCCGGTTTATAATAGTTGTTTATCATATTGAACATAGCAGTATAATCGCCACCGTCCGAAGAACGATGTACCCAGTTGAACACTACATTGTTTACAAAATTGAAAACACCATTCCAACCGATGGAAGGATTACGTCCCGAATTACTTGCCCACAGGTTACGCATAAATGCACAATTCTCACCCCCTAAAGTGCTGCCGAATGCATGATTGTAAGTATCCAGTGCTTTTGCCGAGATAGTATTCTGTATGGTAACATTTACGGTAGGCAGTTTCAGATCTTTTGATTCATATTGTCCTTCGCTGGGATCGTACATATGGCGATAGAAAGAGATGTTCTCATCCAATCCCCAAGTACAAGAGCAATGGTCAATCATGATATTTCCAATCGGGTTGCCTCCGAAAGAATCGTCACGATGCCAGACTTTTGTTTCGCCACGGCGGAAACGCATGTGGCGTACCACTACATCATGCGTGTCTACCCAAAAAGACTCTCCGGCAATACATACCCCGTCACCCGGAGCTGTCTGTCCTGCAATAGTGACGTATGGAGCCCGGACAATAATGGGAGATTCCAATTTGATAATACCTGAAACATTGAAGACAATGATACGCGCTCCACCTGTCTCACAAGCCTCACGGAAAGAACCTGGACCACGGTCATTCAAATTAGTCACGGTAATCACCTTACCGCCACGACCGCCGAAACTGTACATACCTCCTCCTTCAGCACCGGGGAAAGCAGGAATTCGTGCCTGCGGCAAATCGTATGGACGGGAAGCCCACGAAATATACGGACGACCTTCTTTCGCTTCTTTCAGTACGACAGGCAATGCTTTTGCCCATGCTTCGTCAGAGCGGCGACGTTCTTCACTCATCATTTTCTGGTAGGCTTGCTTCGCTTCCTCAGTTATCTGGGGATACTGGGCCCTTGCTACAGGAGCAATAAAAGTAGCCATACACAGTCCTAAAAACAATTTTCTTTTCATACTTTATTCTTAAAAAATTATATCTGTGCTATAAGTTGGAATTTATATTCCGTTCTCTTTTTCTTAACAATTATCTTTTTCAAGACGTGCCTTTCGGGGATATGTACTCAAAAATGCTTGTATCTGTCATAATAAACTAGCAGATATAAAACTATCGTATTAAATTATTTCCTAGCATCCAATGTGCCTTCTGATTCATAATAATCCAACCATCCTTTTGATTGCTCCAACCACGGATTCATATTCAACACATTAGAAGGCAGACCGGACAGATAATAGTTTTCCTGCCATGAGATTACTGCTTCCTGACCATTCACATTATCTACCGGAGTTTCTCTATCCTCCAAAACAAAATGCTGGCTCCAGAACTCTCCCAACCTATTCATTTCGGCTTGTAAGTCTGCCGCATTATCCACATCTACAGGTTCAAAATCAGCAATGACAGAAGCAAGAGGATCTGCCTTTCCATCATAATCCTTCACTTGCAAATATTTACCCACACGGGCAGTACCATTTAACGGTTCAATACCCAAGGTAGTACAGGTGGTATTGTTATCACTTGCATCATCATTATACAACATCCAACGCCATAAATCCCAATAACGCTTCCCCTCATAAGCTAATTCTACCTGACGCTCACGCAGACAAGCCTTAATAGCTTCATTCTTATCGGTAATCGTTCCCAAACCATAATTATTGGATGCAGGAATACCTACCCGGGCACGAATTTCACCAATTGTTTTCACTGAATTACTTATATCCCCCGTAGCCGCATAACATTCTGCAAGGTTCAATAACAATTCAGCATAACGATATTCATATACATCAGTGCCATCCCATTGATAAGTATTTGCACTATTTTCAGCCGGATCGGACATTTTACGTACTATCGCCGGACTGCTGCCTTCATTTTCCGTGTAATAATGCAACTGAGAGCCATCTTCTTTCGTTTCGCTCCAACGGTAATTCCAAACTACGGCATCTGCATCCTGATCATATCCCCATTTTACTCCGGAGAAAGTAAACGTGTAATAGAAACGCGGATCACGATTCTTGAAGAATAAAGAACGGTCGTACCCGTTTATCGCCTCACCGTCATCATTTACAGCTTTGGAACCATCCGCCATCGGGAAAATATCCAACATACCCATAGGAACATGATAACCGGAACCACTGCCACCCATTGTTTTCAAGCGGATTGTTTTCTGCCATCCACTATGCTCATCATTTTTAGAGGTAGAGCTAGCCAACAGTTTGACCATAATCACCTCCTTACATTCCTGGTTATCAAACTTGTAGAACATTTCATTCCAGTCTTTGGCGGAGTTGCCATACAAACCATAACCTTCGCTGCTCAAGAAAGCCTGTGCCTCTAAAGTAATATCCAACGCATCTTTCCAGCGTTTATTGCCTGTATTATTCCAATCTGTATTAAAGATAGGACTTGCAAATACCAGTGCCACACGGCTTCTGTATGCCAGCGCAGCTTCCTTGGTCAACCGTCCATACTGGTCACTTCCCCATTCTTTACGAGTGGGAAGCAGATTCGCAGCCTCTTTTAAATCACTCAAGATCTGGTTGACACATGTTTCCACACTTTCACGATTATAATCTTTAGCTCCCTCACGGTCGGCCGCCATAAGCACTTTATTTACCACAGGAACAGCTCCGTATACACGTACCAGATCAAACAACTGCATAGCACGGAAGAAATAAGCCTGTCCTTTCGCTTTTTTTATGGCAGCTTCCGACAAGTCCTGACCATATTCATCAACCCCTTCCAGAATTTCATTGCAACTGCGGATACGGCTATATGGATCATTCTTTATATTCGTAGCCAGATTACTGCCAAAATAAGTTTCACAGTCCGTAGCTTTTTTCAAACTTCTGGAAGCGTCAAATTTCTTCTCGATCCCCCATTTCTCCTCCGTATAAGTTGAATAGTCATTCCAACTACCGGACAAACCGTATGATTGCGGAGGAGTCATCCCCGACTTATAAAAATAGTTATAATACACATTCTGAATATATAAGTCCAAGTTAGATTCGATACCGAAAGTTTTTTCCGGTGAATAACTGTCATACGGGTTCATATCCTGTAAGAACTGGTCGCTGCAACCACTAAACGTTAAGCCGGCTGCCAATAACACAGTATATAATATACGCTTTTTCATATCAATGATTCTTTTTAATTTTAGAATGATACATTTACTCCCAACGACCACGTTCTCAATGTAGGATACAATGAAGTTGTTCCACAATACATATTCCGATAATGGTCGGGATACGGGTTATAGAAATCCCATAGATTGTTACCTGTCAGGCTTAGTTTAGCCGACTGGATCTTTAAAGGTGACAACCATGCCTTAGGTAGCGTATAACCGATACTTAAGTTACGGATATAGCAACGGAACGTACTGATAGACCAAAAATCAGACGGTGCAATCACCGATCCTGATATTCTGTTGTCCAAACCTAAATTAGGGTATTTCCCCGTCGTATTATTTCTTTCATCAAACATATCTTTCCAGAATGAGTCCGGTGTCCAAAGCATATCCCCACTGGATGTTGTGATTTTATTGACATCAATCTGGCGATAGCCGCCCCATGAAGTGGCAATCATCATATTAAAACTGATGCCTTTCCATTCCACCCCCAGTTTGGTGGTAAAACCATATGTCTTTCCACTCTTATTCAGTTTGGCATAATCCTGGGTCTTGGCAATACGTCCGTCGGGCCCCGACTGCGTACCATCCTCATTCAATACGCCACCCAAATCCTGATAAGCCAACATACCCGGTTTCAACTGACTGACATCTTTCACTCCCAAATATTCAGGAGAAGTGCCTGCGGCTTCCGCATTGGCTGACAAATAATTCCAATAATTCTTAATATCATCACTATTCCGTAAAATACCATCTCCGGTACTTGTACCTCTCCATACTTTATACCCGTATGTAGGGAATATAGTAGAAACGCCCTCTCTTACAGAATTTTCCTGTATATAACTCGGAGCAGACTGGGGCCATTCTCTTACCCTGTTGCCATTAAATCCAAAATTCACTCCGATATTATATTTCACCTGATCTATTTTATCGCGCCAATTCAAAGAGAATTCACTACCAAAAGCATCAATACGCCCAAAATTCACTTCTGTCAAAGCACCTCCTGCAAAAATAGGAGTACCTATGATACCACCGATATTCTGATTCAAGATGTCAGAGTTTATATCATAGTACACATCCACAGTCGCACTTAAACGGTTATTGAGGAAACGCAAATCAAAACCAAGATTAAATTTATCGGTATTATCCCAATGCGCATCAGGATTAGGAGTTGCTCCCGGCTTGATACCGGTCTGCAGGATACCGCCGTTAGAACCGAATCCATATCCTCTACTGGGATCCAATGAATAGAGTTGCTTCCATCCCCATGCTTTGATATTATCTTTACCGGTACGTCCCCATGAGAAACGTACTTTCATGTATTCAAACCATGAGGGCAGCAGCTTCTTCATAAACCCTTCTTCCGAAGCTACCCAACCCACGGAAACACCTGGGAAGAAACCCCAATAATTGGATGGAGCAAACTTAGTGGAAGCATCGCTACGGAATAAGAATTGGAACAAATACTTATCGGCATAATTATAGCTTACACGACCTAAATAAGACAAAGACCCCTGTTTGTATTTATATGTAATAGAATTACCTGTATCCATAGTTCCCGCACTTGGCGAAGTACCCAAATAACCATCCGGGTCAGGATTATTAAACAACATTCGCTTGGAATGCATATAAGCCTGCATTTTTTCTACAGCAGCCATGGCGGAAATGCTATGCTTGCCAAACTTTCCTTCATAATTCACATAGAAGTTCAACTGCTCGTTTTTAGCCATCTGGTCTGAATATACCACACGAGTACTTCCTGTAAATTCTTTTAATTGATAATCGGAAACAGACGGATGATCGCTATAAAAACGATTTCCGGGTGTCAACGCATCACTTGCTTTCAGATAGGCCAACGTAAATGGCATAAATGCCTGCTCACTATCACTGGCACTACGCTTCAACGCATAGCTTCCCTTGAATGAAAGTCCTTTGATAAACGGAACGGCATACGTGACGGAGAAGTTGGCATCATAGCTGAAATTATCATTCGTGGAATAAGATCCGTCATTATTCTCCATTGCAAAATAATTCCATGTACTCATTTTATTGCCGGATGTTGCATTACCCGCACTCGAGTAACTGTTCAACAAAGGAGATGTATAATAGGTATTACCATCATCCAATGTTATCTCCCATGGCAAATAATTCGGCATATGAGCAAGAACCAAATAATCACCGGATTCACCGGGCTTAGTTCCCCCATAACCATTCAAATTGCTTAAACCTTTGGTAAAACTTGATGTGGTTTCCTGCTGGTTACCCGCTATGGTTGCAGAAAATTTCAAATCGGAAGTCAATTTGATATCCACACCTGCACGGAAGTTCCATCTGTTGTAATCCTGTTTTCCAAGATTCGCCCCCTGAGTATAGTAAGAAGCACCCGCAAAATAAGTAGCTTTCTCGCTACCGCCACTTACATTGACCGAATGGTTCATTGTAAAAGCGCCGGACCAGGCTTCATCCAGCCAATTGTAATTCAAGCCATCCATCTCGGCCAGTTCCGCTTCACTATAAATTTTATTCATCCAGTTTCCATCCGGATCCATACTTATCTTATTATTGGCCAAATTAAAGGAATTGGCAAAACGTCCATAAGCTGCTCCTTTTAAGGTTTTAGGATGGCTCACTGCATTATTAAATCCGAATTTACCTGAATAATTGATTTTGGGAGCTCCTGATTTACCTCGTTTGGTCTTTACAATAATAGCACCTTGCGAAGCGCGGGAACCGTAAATAGCAGCACTGGCATCACGAAGGACTGAAATACTTTCAATTTCAGAAGGATCAAGGGCATTGAAAGTTTCTAATGTCGGAAGACCGCTGTTGGCATCTATCTGAATCACATCATCGATAATGACCATCGGATTAGTACTACCACCATCTTTAGAATACGAGAAAGATTGACGAATAGACATAGTCGCTCCTTCACCCGGACGGCTGTCACCACCACTGATGCTCAAACCGGGTATCTGTCCCGCCAACGCAGCACCCAAATTCGACACCGGCAAATCTGAAATTTCCGAAGGAGTAATAACCCCGATAGAACCTGTCACATCTTTTGCCTTCTGAGTACCGTAACCGACTACGACCACTTCGTCCAGCATTTTGGAATCTTCTTTTAACACCACTCTAAAGTCTTTTCCTTGTTTAGGAGCAATCGTTTGCGGCACATACCCCACAAATGAAATGACAACCTTCTTGCCCGAGGGAACCTGTAAAGCGAATTTTCCGTCAAAATCGGTAATGGTACCGTTTGTAGTTCCTTCCACCACCACACTGGCACCAATCACCGGTTCACCAGTTTCATCAACCACCTGTCCGGTGACAGTTTTAGTCTGTTGCACCGACTGGGATATAGGGAATCCTGTCTCAGCGGATACTCCCTGAACAGAAACTCCTGTCAGAAACAGACTGAGACAGACCACTTGTGTCAAGTTGCCAATCTTGTCCAGCTTCTGAAGAAATGCATTTTCATTCTCCATAGAATCTTTTTTAAAATTAAAATATTATCTTATTTTTCTTGTTGAAATATCTGTTTCAGATAAGCGACATTCGTCCCGAAGTTTTTCTTTACATTCCGGACTTCATCCTTATTCCGTGACCGTTCAATGACCAGCCATCCGCTCCACCCCATCTTATCAAGGGTATGCTTTACGGCATTCATATCCAGACGGGTATTATAAGGAAGAGTAACCCCGTCTGTATCCGTACAATGTATCTGACAAATCCGATCCTTTCCCAGTTTTTTCAACTCTTTACAGAGGTCGCGTCCATTTTCCAACGCATTTTGAAAACTATAATAAATCTTTATACCTTTCGAATTAATTTCTTTCAACAGTTTTATATCCTCTCCAGCGTCCAAAGAAGTACGGATACCTATCACTACTCCATCTTTCACTGCCATTTCTCCCACTTCGTGCAAACGGCTTACCAACTCCTGACGTGCATCACCCGCTACTGTCCAGTCCTCTTTTATACCACCTAATGGAAGGAAAGCTACTTGGGCCCCCATCACCTTCATCGTATTCAAACAATCCTGCACTAAAGCTTTATAATTATGATGAGTCAAGAAAGATTGTCCAAAGAATCCGGACATCGCCACAGAAGGAACTTCAATATGTTGTTCCTGTGCTGTTTCTTTAAATAATTTACAGAAATGGGGTTGGTGGAACTTATTATCAAAAGTATCCCGTTTTCCCAAGCCTCCCATGTCCATTTCTATGCCATCACCTCCTAGTTCCTTCATTAATTGAAAAGAACCGATCTTCTGGCGTTTTAGCATCATCCAGTCACACGCAGCTATTTTATAGCGTTGTTTTCCCTCTGAATTCTGTGCTCCCAAAGGCAGTAACATAAACAGGAGCATAATTAAACTGATAATTTTTTTCACATTCATCATAATCTAGTTATTGTTTAGAATTAAGACGAATCACAAAAAAGTATGTAATCACTAAATCTTAATAAAGTCCAAAAATAATTTAGTGAATAAACAAGACAATCCCGCAAACACAATGCTCGCTTGCATCTGTTTACGGGATTCCTGCTTTATAAGATCAAGAAATCAACTTTTACGCCATTCATTCATATATTCCCTCGGAGTCTGATCATATTTTTTACGAAAACATTTACTGAAATAACCGGAATCCTTGAAGCCTACGGCAAAAGCTATTTCTGAAATACTCATATCCGAATTTTTAATCAACTCTATTGATTTATTCAGACGAATTTCTTTCACTAAATCCACCGGAGCAAACCCGGTCAGACTCTTTAACTTCTTAAAGAAAGCCGAGCGACTCAGCCCGATAGTTGATGCTATAGTATCTATATTAAAATCACTATTATCCAAATTCTCTTCTATAACCTGATGAATCTTTTCAATGAACTGCACATCTTTCTTCACTAGGAACTGTTCGTATGTATCCTGTTCCTCCTTATGTTCTTCGGGCTGCTGCCATACACGTTCACGGAACAATTTACGTTCATTCAGCAACTGTTCGATACGTGCCACCAAATAGTCTTTGCTGAAAGGTTTGATGATATAGGCATTCGCTCCCATGCTTATCGCTTTGGTCTTCGCTTCATCATTACCTTTCGCCGTCAGGATAATCACCGGAATATGACTGATTTGGAAATCTTTACGGATGCGTTGCAACATCTCTATTCCATCCATATTCGGCATCATCTGGTCGGTGACTACCATGTCGGGATGATAGAGATGTACTTTCTTCAGCCCCTCCACACCATCATTGGCCATATAAATATTGAATTTATCTTCCAATTGCAACTTCAACATATTACATAAATCCTTATTATCTTCTACAATCAGCACGGTAGGCAAAGACGAATCGACAGGCTGTTCTTTCTCCTCCTCGCTTTCCTTGCCGGCAGAAGCAGAAACAGATTCAGTTTCAGGAACACTCACCGTTTCCCCGCCCATATAAAAATCGACTTCCGACGGTTTGTAATGCTCCTTACCCAGTTGCAATTCAATGGTAAAGACTGCCCCTTTCCCTTCAGGGCTCTCTGCATAGATTTCCCCATGATGCAGACTGATAATTTCCTTAGATAAAGCCAATCCGATGCCCGTTCCCTGATAATAAGCGCCACGTGCATTGTCAGCCTGCGAGAAACGCTCGAAGATTTCGGAAAGCTTGCTTTGGGGAATACCCACACCGCTATCTTCCACCCGTACATAACAATGCTTGTCATCATCCGACACTCCCATCGTGACATAAATATTCCCCCCGGCAGGAGTGAACTTGAACGCATTGGAGATTATGTTGCGGATCACGATGGCCACTTTCTCCTTATCCGCCCATACCATGATATCCTCACCGGCCAGCTGGAACGTGAAGCTGACTTCATTTTCTTCGGCCATCACCCTGAATTCTTTCTCAAAAGAGTCTACCATCTCATTCAGGTTGAACAACGACACATGCAGACGCATTTTTCCGTTCTGTATTTTACGGAAATCCAATATCTGATTGACCAGTTGCAGCATCTGTTTGGTATTCTTTTCCATCAGATCCACGTATTGCATTCCTTTCTGAGATAGTTTTTCTTTCTCTTTCAACTCCTGAATAGGCCCTTGGATCAGAGTCAGCGGAGTACGCAACTCATGCGAGATATTGGTAAAGAACTTGATTTTCAATTCGGACAATTTTTGTTCGATATACACATCATTTTTCACCTTAATCATGAAAAGAGATAATTTTATAGCCACCAGCAATAAGGCTACAGCTATAATCATATAGATAACATACGCCCACCAACTGGCCCACCAAGGCGGCAGAATGACAACGGTCAACTCACGGAAAGATTCCAAACCGGGATTTGCCTCATCCAGTGTCTGTACTCTGAAAAAATACTTGCCGGGAGGAACATTGGTATAGGACGCTATACGGTTCTTCCCGTTATAGTGCCATTCTTTTTCATATCCTTCCAAAATATATTTGTAAGACACACGGTTCTGATTATTATAGTTCAACGCCGCAAACTCTAAAGTAAACATGGACTGGTTATGATTCAATGTAATCCTGTCTGTATAGGTAATGGACCGGTCAATAATAGGATGGTCCGTATAGCTGCGTATGTCCCGGTTTGATATCTGACATCCTACAATAAATGTGTTATAATCAAATCTTTGCGTTTCCAGTTTATCGGGAGAAAAGGTCAAGATACCCTCTTTACACCCCAGCCAAAGTTCCCCGTCCAGCGTTTTCAATGTGGTGCTTTCTTCCATCACAACCGGGGGAAAGCCATCGTATTTGTCATAGTTACGCACCTGGCTTGTCGCCCTGTCAAAACAAGAGAGTCCTTTTTCCGTAGCAAGCCAAAGGAAACCGTTATCATCTTCTATAATAGACATCACCACATCATTATTCAATCCGTCTTCCCAGCCATACGATTTAAATGAAAGCTTATGCGTTTCCTCATCATATCCCGACAATTTGCTCAATCCTCCACCAAACACGCATACCCATATCTGAGAGAACTCGTCTTTATAAAGCGCGTACACATCGCTATCGGCATAATTTACCCGGTTGGCACCACGGTAGGTTTCAAAATCAATCTGCTCCACTGAGGCAAAGTTGTTTTTAAAAGACATCAGCCCGTCCATCGTACCTACCCACATACGCCCGTCATTATCCTCTATCATATTCCTCACTTCCATATAAAGGCCATACGTAGGATAATTCTTGAATCCGTTATATTTATTCTTAAAAGTGACTTCCCCATTTTCCTCACAAAGCAGATTCAATCCTCCGTCCAAAGTACCCACCCAGATACGTTTCTTTTCATCCTGATAAGTGAAATACACATCATTCCCGCTGATTGACGACAAATCAGACAAATTATGCAGATAACGTTTAAAACGGAAACCACCTGCAGTTTTCTCATCAGGAACAGCTTTCACCAATCCGTCGCCTTTGGTAGAGAACCAAAGGTTTCCTTTGTCGTCTTCCATGATGTGATATACATTACCTATATGCTCGTCACCTGTCGAAAAAACATGTTTGGTTACACCGTTCCGGTCCATCCGATAAACACTCTGCCAACGGGTGCCCACCCAGATATCGCCACTTTTTGATTGGAAAAGGGCTCTTACCCCTGTCGCATAATTTTCCTGACCGACTGATTGCGGAGACAACGAAAGCAGATTGAATTGCTTCTTGGGGAAATTCATGCAATACACCCCTTCATCGGCAGAGGAAAGCCACAATACCCCGTCATTATCCAACATCAGATGATAAAACTGCTGATTTGCCCTATCATTAGAAAGTTGTTTCAATTTATTGATATAAACCATCTCCGCATGTTCCCTGTCGAACAACCAGGCCTCTCCTGCCGGAGACAGGAAAAAAAGCCCTCTTTCGCCGGCATCTTCCGAATACAGGGTGGTTATCTTGCCGAACATGGTAAACGGAAACCGTTTTGCAGTATGGTTCAACGGATCATAATAAATCAGCGCCTTCTCATTTTCGTGAAACCATATTTTATCATACTGGTCTATGAATGCATGAGTTACCATAGCGTCATTCATTTCAGTATTTATCTTTTGCAACCTGCGCTCAGCCAAATCATATTCGTATGTGCCTTGTCCGGCCACACTGAGATAGACATAACCTGCCGGAGTAACCAGCAAATTGCTGATCGCACCTTTTATTTCGGAAAGTACATACCGGTTTACCAAACCGGTCCTCACATCGATACTGTAAAAAATACCCGCACGATCTCCGACCCATACCTTCCTGCCATCCTCAAAAAAACTGGTAAAACTATCCTTGTCACCGGAATTAATCTTACTGGTTATAAAATCGGCAGGCCGGGATGCCAATTCCGATCCTTTATGCACGGCGGCTACCTTATAATCAGTTCCTATCCAACTGATATATTCCTCCGTCTCACACAGGACATGGTGTTTCAGTGTATAATCATGCTTGTTTATCTCGTTCCGAGAGTCGAACAGAATCTTGATAGTTACCTGCCCTTTTTCATCTACCCCGGCCAATAACAGATTTTTATCTTTAGTCAGCAACAACACATCCCCCTCGGCCGTATTTTGTAATTTTATCACCTGGATATTCTCCGAATAGTTCTTCATGTCATCATAAACAGCATGAAAACATTCGGTCACTTTATTGAAGACATATAACTTACGGTCAATGGTCTTTACCCATATATACCCGTTTTTATCCTCGACTATGCGCTGGATCTTACGTGGCGGCACATCCGAATCGTGCTCCTGTTTATTGAATGTTTTAAACTTCACTCCATCGAAACAACATAAGCCATACCAGGTTCCGAACCAGATAAAGCCATCTCTGTCTTTCAAGGTACAGTTTACCGTATTATTAGGAAGCCCTTGATCTACAGAATAATGTTCCACAATCATATTCACATTATATGACCACAGAGGAAAGCTTGTCAGGCAACAAAGTATAATAAGTATATATTTCTTCATAAGTATTTAGTTTTCTTCAAACCGAGGTCAAAGATAAGAAAAAAATCCGTTGGTACTTAAATTGAAATTAGTTAAATACCAATTATTGGTTAGATTGGAACGAGATAAATCCGCGTTCTATCTATATTACTTCTCCGTACCGAATTCAGTTTGCTGTCTCTCCACCTCCATCAATACTTTTTGCCTTTCCTCTTCTGTCAGCACAACTTTCCCCGCCATTCTTTCTGTTCTAACAGGGCTTCCGGCTAGTCCTGCTCCGGCTGATTGGGCATCCGTCTCCTCCTCCGTATAACAGAAAGGCAGTTCTGACGGAATACTTTCTAATTCTATTTCCGTAGCAACCGGCGCATTCGTTCCTTCAAACTGCACATGGGCCTTCACCTTTATTTTGCCGGGCTTGCGGGTAGAACGGATCAAGACGGGAGCAGAGCCAAACTCCACCGTGCGCGGATTGGCATTGATAGAGGCATCCCCTATAATTCGTCCTTCACCTTCTACAGTAAATACGATATTTTCTTTGGCCAGACGGCGCACATTACCGCTATCATCCGTCACTTCGGCCACCACTACGATAAAATCCGAACCGTCTGCCACCAATTGTTTTCCTTCCGTATCCACATACATACGCAACTTCGTGCTGCGACGTGACGGCATCCGCTTATAAGTGCAAACCACTTTACCGTCTATAATTCCCTCTGCCACCATATTTACTTTCTGCCAGTTTTTTTGCTTATAACTATACTCGCGTGCTTCCCAGAAATCCCATACATCCTTGAATATCACCGGGGCATTAGGCATATGTCCCTGCGCATGAACTACCGGAAGCGTCCAGCTCTCAGTATCGTCATAGACAGAGAGACGAACCGAATCACAATTACTGAACACCACCACATCGGCATCCGAGAAAGGAGACATCTCATGGGCGATAAACACCATAGGGCCACATTCCGCTACAGGATGCTTCAATGTCGCGGCAGACTGGCTGCGAAAAGCATAATAAGCGTATTTAGGCTGCCGGAACGCATCATAAATGCCCCCGAAATACGGATCGGGATGATACCCCCGCTGATGATCAAAAGGATGCCATTGCGCCCCACCGATAAACTGTCCTGTAGTGCGGTACATTTCATCATAACTCTTTGATAATGACAACGCCTGCACCAGCAACGGGCGTTCCCCCCAGCTACGGCTGGCACGGTTATTATTATTATGTGCATACCAGTCATCCACATTCTCGCCAAACTCACGAGTAAAAATACATTGTTCCGGACGGTCTGCCTTCTCATCATCTCCCGGCCATCCGTACACCACATCATAGTTTTCCGCCACTCCTTTCGAATGAACATCGGCTGCCGCTACAGGGCGTCCGGGATAAGGAAACTCCTCCCGTGTAATCCGTAATGCCTCCAGTGCGAAATCGCGCGGATAAGGCGTTTCATTCAAAATAGGCTCCCACATCAGCACACTGGGATGATTGCGGTCCCGGCGTATCATCTCACGGGTATTCCGATGTACCAGCTTTGCGAACTCCGGATTTTTATTCCAATATTGCCATCCCGGAGTAGCCACAATAACAAACAGCCCCATTTCGTCACAAGCATCCATGAATGCCGGATCTTGCGGATAATGAGCTACACGGATAATGGTACATCCTGCATCACGCAAGCGTTTGGCATCCCTCCACTGCTGGCTGTTGGGCAGCGCATTACCCACGTATGCAAAATCCTGATGACGGTTCGCGCCGACCAATTGACCAAAAGGCTTGCCATTCAACCAAAAGCCATCCTTACCTTTAAATTCCGCTTTGCGGATCCCCACACGTGTCACTCCCCCATCCAAAACTTCATGTCCGGCTTTGACACGAGATTGTATCCTATACAAATAAGGCGAATCAGGAGACCATAACTTAGGATTGCGAACTGCAAACTGTTGCCGCACCGTCTTCGATTCCCCTGCTTGCAGTTTCACCTGTTGCGAAATCCGTTTTACGGGAACATCGCCGGCATCCGCCAAAACCGTCTCCACGGCTACGGTACGCGTCCGCTTTCCACTGTTATGTACTTCCGTATCCACATACACTTCCGCTTTTTTCCCGCTTATATTGTCAAAATGCACAAAAACTCCGCCTCCGGCCACCTTATCGGCCTCCAAGGCATCTGTAATAGCTACACTTGATTTTCCTATCATCCACACATCCCGGTAAATTCCTCCATGATAAGCGAAATCCAAGGTATATTGACGTTTTCCCGGAGGAAAATTCTTATCATCACTATTATCCGTCATCACTGCCAGCAAGCAACTGTCTCCGGGCTGTACCCCCTGTTCCGTCAGTTGCACAGTGAAAGGAAGGTATCCTCCCAAGTGCTCTTGCACCCTCTTGCCATTTAAATAAATCACCTGTTTTCCCATAGCTCCCTCAAAATGAAGCGACACCTCTTTTCCTTTCATATCTTGAGGAATCACAAAATGTTTCCGGTACCATGCCACACCCTGATAGTTACGGCAACCGCTTGCCTCGGCAGGCATCAGTTCCACAGTATGCGGAGCAGACACTACTTGCCAAGATGTATCATCAAAACGTACGGCTTCCGCGCCTTTTATGTCTCCACGATGAAAGCGCCATCCGGGATTGAAATTATATACTATTCTTCCGCTACCGGATAAAGGGATGAATCCGGCTACAGAGGTCTCCATTTGAGCTTGTGCCAACACAGGCAACAGGCACACAAGTAAAATAAACAGTTTCTTCATAATTATTACACTATCTGGGAAAAGAGACGGACCGGCTGTCCGTTTGTACCCGTTCCCTTTGAAAAAAGGTCTTGTTGTTTTTGAAAAAGATCCAGACATTTAAAAAAAAGGTCCTGATGTTTGGCGTCAAAGACAAGGTTCTTTTAAAAAAACGTCAAGGTCTTTTTATACAAAGAACAGGTCTTTGGAAGGGAATGACAAGGTCTTTTCACAAGGCCTTCCAAGGCTCAAGGCTCAAAGGCTCACCTAAGCGGTATTTAAGCCCAAAACAAGCTTCAAGAAACCCATACATATACTGATTTTCAATTTATTACAATAAAAAGACGAAAACAAGACTATATTCTGAAAAATAAATGAATAATATAATGACACCCAGGCACACACGGATACATCCGACATTTACCGGAAAGCAAAATGTATAAATAAAAGAAATTTCTATTGACATCATCACTTGGTCATTCCGGGCATCGTGAAAAATCCGGAAGCACCCCATATCCATTGATCCGGCCTATTATGAATCAAACCCGGCAAAAAAACAAGCCTGGTCAAACCAAACACAAATTCCATAAAACGACAGACAAAGTCAAGACAATCCTGAACTTCCCAAAGACCAAAGAATAATATTCAATCCGCACGTCTTGTTTTAGTAAACAATCTGTAAAACAAACGTTTACACATCTACCAAGGTTTAAAATACCGCATAAGTGAGCCTTGAGCCTTGTGAGCCCTGGAAACGCATCGGACCGACTCTTTTTCTTTGCAGAAATACACCCGATTTATACGATAAACCCATACCTTTTTTATACCTTTGCCCCCCAAAAGAAAACAACAAACATGGAACTATTCAATAAAATGATTGCCGCAGCCCTGAAGGTTTCCGTACATCAAGTAGACAATACATTATCTCTACTGGGCGGGGGAGCTACCATCCCTTTCATAAGCCGATACCGGAAAGAGGCAACCGGAGGGCTGGACGAAGTACAAATAGGCGAAATTAAAGACAGAAATGACAAGTTGTGTGAACTGGCCAAACGAAAAGAAACCATTCTTTCTACCATAGAAGAACAAGGCAAACTAACAGAAGAATTGCGCAAACGCATTGAACAAAGTTGGGATGCCACCGAAGTGGAAGACATATATCTGCCCTATAAGCCGAAACGTAAGACCCGCGCCGAAGCGGCACGGCAAAAAGGACTGGAACCGCTTGCCACCTTACTGTTATTGCAACGCGAAAACCATCTGGACAGCCGTCTCCCCGCTTTTGTGAAAGGAGATGTGAAAGACGAAGAGGATGCACTGAAAGGCGCGCGCGACATCATAGCCGAACAAGTGAGCGAGGACGAGCGTGCCCGCAACCAACTGCGCAACCAATTTTCCCGACAAGCCGTCATCACCTCCAAAGTGGTGAAAGGCAAAGAGGAAGAAGCCGCCAAATACCGCGATTATTTCGATTTCAGCGAACCTTTGAAACGCTGTTCCTCCCACCGTCTGCTGGCTATCCGCCGGGGAGAGTCGGAAGGCCTGTTGAAAGTAAGTATAAGCCCCGATGACGAAGAGTGCGCCGGACGGCTGGAACAAATGTATGTCCGTGGCAACAATGAATGCAGCCGCCAGGTAGGCGAGGCAGTACGTGATGCGTACAAGCGGCTTCTGAAGCCTTCCATCGAAACCGAATTTTCAGCCTTGAGCAAGGAGAAAGCCGACGAGGAGGCAATCCGCGTCTTCGCCGGAAACCTGAGACAGCTTCTGCTGGCTCCCCCTTTAGGACAGAAACGGGTCATGGGAGTTGATCCCGGCTACCGTACCGGATGTAAAATAGTCTGTCTGGATGCCCAAGGCTCTTTGCTGCACAATGAAACCATTTATCCGCATCCGCCCAAGAGTGAATACTCACAGGCAGCCCGCAGCATCGTGAAATTGGTAGAACAATATCAGATAGAGGCAATCGCCATAGGTAATGGCACCGCCAGCCGTGAGACAGAACAATTCATCACTTCACAACGCTATGACCGTGAATTGCAAGTATTTGTAGTAAGCGAGGACGGAGCATCCATTTACTCGGCCTCGAAAACCGCCCGAGACGAGTTCCCTGAATACGACGTGACCGTGCGTGGAGCCGTATCCATAGGCCGCCGATTGATGGATCCGCTGGCCGAACTGGTGAAAATAGACGCCAAATCTATCGGAGTGGGACAATACCAGCATGATGTGGACCAGACTTTATTGAAGAAATCATTGGACCAGACGGTGGAAAGTTGTGTGAACCTGGTAGGTGTGAACCTCAATACCGCCAGCCGTCATCTGCTGACTTATATATCGGGGCTAGGTCCTGCCTTGGCTCAAAACATTGTGGATTACCGCACCGAGAACGGGCCCTTCAGTTCACGCAAGGAGTTATTGAAAGTACCCCGGATGGGAGCGAAAGCGTTTGAACAATGCGCAGGGTTCCTGCGTATCCCACAAGCGAAGAATCCGCTGGACAACTCGGCCGTGCATCCCGAAAGCTATCCCATAGTGGAGCAGATAGCCAAAGACCTGAGCTGCACCGTGGACGAACTGATAAAGAGCAAAGAACTACGCAGCCGGATTGATATCAAGAAGTATGTCACCCCGACAGTGGGGCTTCCCACCCTGACAGACATCATACAGGAATTGGACAAGCCGGGACGCGACCCACGGCAACAAATCCAAGTTTTTGAATTTGACAAGAATGTAAAGACCATAGAGGATTTGACTGAAGGAATGGAACTGCCCGGCATTGTGAACAATATTACCAACTTCGGTTGCTTTGTAGATATAGGAATCAAAGAGAAGGGTCTGGTGCACGTATCACAACTGGCCGACAAATTTGTGAGCGACCCCACCACCGTAGTCAGCATCCATCAGCATGTACGGGTGAAAGTGATGAGCATAGACCTAGAGCGCAAGCGCATCCAGCTCACTATGAAAGGATTGAATCAATAATTGCAACAAGGTAAAAAAGAATATGGAAGAAGATATAGAAACCTGCGGCTGGTTCGTTTTTTATAAGGATCAGCTGCTGATAGAGAAAAAGAACGGAATGTACACCATACCTTTCGGAACAGAGCCTCCCATGCCTGTTCCGGTGGGAAGCACTATCCACACCATCGGAGAGATAGAGGGACACACTGCCAAAACTTTCTCCGTACACGCCCCGGTGCCCGGCTGCGAAAATGACCGCCACCTGATGATGGATCTCCGGAGTTCATACGACGTATTGCCTTGGGAAGAGTACAATGTGGGTGGCAAAGCCTTCCAGATACTGAATTGGGACAAGAACAGCCGCTATTGCCCCATGTGCGGCGTGCCTACCGTACAGATTTCTCCAATTGCTAAAAAATGCCCCCAATGTCGTCAGGAAATTTATCCGCGCATCTCTCCTGCCATCATTGTATTGATACGCCGGGGAGACAGCATACTGCTGGTCCACGCCCGCAACTTCCGGGGAACTTTCAACGGTTTGGTAGCCGGCTTTCTTGAACCGGGCGAGACTTTGGAGGAGTGTGTGTACCGCGAGGTACTGGAAGAAACAGGACTCCATATCAAAAACCTGAAATATTTCGGCAGCCAGCCGTGGCCTTATCCCAGCGAAATCATGATAGGCTTCACCGCCGATTATGAAAGCGGAAACATCAAATTACAACAAGAAGAACTGAATGCCGGCGCTTTCTATACCAAAGACAATTTGCCGGAGATACCCAAAAAGCTGAGTCTGGCAAGAAAATTGATTGATGCGTGGCTGGAGGAAAAGAATCATTTATAGAACGAGATGAGTCATGTTCCATCCATAAATACCTATTTATCGCTTGCAGAACTTAAAAATGTACTATCTTTGCAATATGGAATGGTTAAATAGCTTATTTTTTGAACACACGCCTTTACAGGCGGTTGTAATCCTCTCGATTATCATTGCTGTGGGGCTCGGTTTAGGTAAGATCCACCTGTTTGGCATTTCATTGGGAGTTACCTTCGTCTTTTTTGCCGGTATTCTGGCCGGACACTTGGGATTCTCAATCGACTCGAATATGCTGAATTACGCCGAGAGTTTCGGTCTTGTGCTTTTTGTATACGAACTAGGATTGCAGGTAGGTCCCGGCTTTTTCAGTTCATTCCGTAAAGGCGGTGTACAGCTCAATATGCTGGGCATGGGCGTTATTCTGACAGGTACGGTCATGACGGTGCTTTTCAGCAAACTGGGAGACATACCGATGAGCGATATGGTAGGCATCCTTTGTGGAGCCACCACCAATACTCCCGCTTTGGGGGCCGCCCAACAGACTTTAAAACAAATGGGGGAACCCGCCAGTGGCGCAGCGTTAAGTTGCGCCGTAACCTATCCGCTGGGAGTGGTAGGTGTTATTCTGGCCATGTTGCTGGTACGCAAATTATTTGTTCGTCCCTCAGATATCGACATTCACGAACACGAGGACACCAATCAGACATTCATTGCCACCTTCAAAGTGCACAATCCCGCCATTTTCAATAAAAGCATAAAAGAAGTAGCTTTATTAAGCTATCCTAAATTTGTTATCTCCCGTTTATGGCGGGAAGGCACGGTAAGTATCCCCACTTCAGAAAAAATCCTGAAAGAGAATGACCGTCTGCTGGTTATCACCACCGAAAAGGACGCTCCCTCGCTCACGATTCTTTTCGGCGAACAGGAAAGCCAGGATTGGAATAAAGAAGACATCGACTGGAATGCCATAGACAGCCAATTGATTTCCAAACATATCGTTATCAGCCGCCCCGAAATAAACGGGAAAAAACTAGGCTCTTTACGTCTGCGCAACAGCTATGGCATCAACATCAGCCGTGTGATGCGCAGCGGGGTACAACTACTTGCCACACCGGGGCTGATCCTCCAACTGGGCGACCGGCTGACCGTGGTGGGAGAAGCCAAAGCCATAGAGAATGTGGAAAAAGTATTAGGCAATGCGGTTAAAACGCTGAAGGATCCTAATCTTGCCGCCATTTTTATAGGTATTGTACTGGGATTGATACTAGGCTCCATCCCTATCGCCATCCCCGGCATCAGCACTCCCGTTAAATTAGGCCTGGCAGGCGGACCTATCGTAGTAGGAATTCTTATCGGATGCTTTGGTCCCCGTTTCCACCTCATCACTTATACCACCCGGAGTGCCAACCTGATGCTGCGCGGTATCGGGTTATCTCTCTATCTGGCTTGCCTGGGACTAGATGCAGGTGCACATTTCTTCGAGACAGTGATGCGCCCCGAAGGAGCCATCTGGATAGCTATAGGCTTCGCCATCACCTTTATCCCGGTAGTCATCATGGCATTAGTGGCCCTCCGCATGACCCGCCTCGACTTCGGAAGCACCTGTGGTATGCTGTGTGGAAGCATGGCAAACCCTATGGCATTGAACTATGCCAATGACACGTTACCCGGTGATAATCCGGCGGTGAGTTATGCCACCGTATATCCGCTGTCCATGTTCAGCCGGGTCATTATAGCCCAATTAATACTCATGTTTTTTATATAATTTCCAGCCATGAACGCTTATAATTCAATCACCCCGGAAACCATACAGAAAGATATGCGATACCTGCAACTGCTGTCGCATAGTTTCCCCACTATAGCCGATGCCAGTACGGAAATAATCAACCTGGAAGCTATTCTGAATCTGCCTAAAGGTACAGAACATTTCCTTGCCGACCTGCACGGAGAGTACGAGGCATTCCAGCATGTATTGCGGAATGCTTCCGGGGCCATCAAAAGAAAAGTAAATGAAATATTCGGGAATACCCTGCGCGAGAACGAAAAAAAAGAACTATGTACGCTGATTTATTATCCGGAACAAAAACTGGATCTGGTAAAAGCAGTGGAAACGGACCTGGACGACTGGTATGTCATCACGTTGAACCAGTTGGTACGTGTATGCCAGAATGTATCCTCCAAATACACCCGTTCCAAAGTGCGGAAATCACTTCCCAAAGAATTCTCGTATATCATTCAGGAATTGTTGCACGAAAACTCAATGGTTCCCAACAAGCAGGCGTATATTAACGTCATCATCAGCACCATCATTTCTACCCGCCGCGCCGATGACTTTATCATTGCTTTATGCAACCTCATCCAACGGCTCACCATAGACACACTGCATGTGCTGGGTGATATATTCGACCGTGGTCCCGCCCCCCACCGCATTATGGACATATTATGCGATTATCATAATTTCGATGTACAATGGGGAAACCATGACATTTTATGGATGGGAGCCGCAGCCGGCAACGACTGCTGTATGGCAAACGTGCTACGCCTGGCCATGCGTTATGGCAACCTTGCCGCCTTGGAGGATGGATATGGCATCAACCTTCTGCCCTTGGCCACCTTTGCCATGGAAACATACGCAGACGATCCCTGCACCCTATTCGGACCGAAAGTAGAGAAAGAAGACTGTACTTACAATGCCAAGACACTGCGCATGATAGGCCAGATGCACAAAGCAATCAGTGTTATCCAGTTCAAGCTGGAAGCAGAGATTATCAGGCGCCGCCCCGATTTCGAGATGGACGACCGTATGCTGCTACACCGTATAGATTTTGAGCGTAAGACTATCACAATGCCCAATGGAAAAGAATATGAACTGAAAGACAGCTTTCTTCCTACGGTAAATCCTGCCGATCCTTATAAGCTGACAGACGAAGAACGGGAGATTATGAACAAACTCCATCGTTCGTTTGTCAGCAGTGAGAAATTGAAAAAACATATCCGCTGCCTGTTCCGTTACGGATGTATGTACACGGTGAGCAACTCAAATCTGCTGTTCCACGCCTCCATACCCCTGAATGCCGACGGTACGCTGAAAGATGTGTCCATAGCCGGAAAAATGTACAAAGGAAAAGCCTTGCTGGAAAAGGTAGGGCACTTGATCCGTACCGCCTTCTTCGCTGAGGAAGACAACGAGGACAGACCCTTTGCCGTAGACTATGTATGGTACTTGTGGTGTGGCAAAGACTCCCCTGCTTTCGACAAAGACAAAATGGCTACTTTTGAACGTTACTTTTTAAAAGAGAAAGAGTTACACAAGGAAGTAAAAGGTCACTATTACAGCCTGCGCAATGAAGAAAAAGTATGTGATATGCTGCTGGACGAGTTCGGAGTGATAGGAACACACCGCCATATCATCAACGGACATGTACCCGTAAAAACCATCCAAGGTGAGAATCCGATAAAAGCAAACGGCAAGATGATGGTCATAGACGGAGGATTCTCTAAAGCGTATCATTCGGAAACCGGAATTGCCGGATATACACTGGTATACCATTCGCGCGGATTCCAACTGGTACAGCACGAACCGTTCACCTCAATGCAAAAAGCCATTGAAGAAGGGCAGGATATCAAATCGAGCACCCAGATAGTAGAAATGAGCACCCAACGCATGATGGTAAAGGACACTGACAAAGGACGGGAACTGGTGACACAGATTAACGATTTAAAGAAATTGCTGGTGGCTTACCGGACAGGACTTATCAAGGAGAAATCTATATAAAAGATTATCCGCAATCATACCACCGGATAATAAAGAAGGTTTATTGCCCTATGATTGCGGATACAAAAATTAAAGCCCGTATCAGACTCACGTCTACCGGGCTTTTGGATTACCGAACAAAAATATCGTTATACAATCTTGTTCATCGCCGAATCGGGAAAAACCACCGTCGGCTTGAACGATTTAGCTTCCTCAAAATCCATCATGGCGTATGACATGATAATTACAATGTCACCCACCTGTACCTTCCTGGCAGCAGCCCCATTCAGACAAATACATCCCGAACCGCGCTCACCCTTAATAATATAAGTTTCAAACCTCTCGCCGTTATTATTATCCACAATGTGCACTTTCTCACCGGCAATCATGTTGGCGGCATCCATCAAGTCCTCGTCAATCGTAATACTACCCATGTAGTTCAAATTGGCTTCCGTTACACGGACACAATGCAGTTTCGATTTTAATACCTCAATCATCATAATTCTAATGGTTAACGATCACTATCCCTTATATTTTATATTATCTATCAAACGTACCTCTCCGCAAAATACCGTAATGCAACCTACTGCATAATCCGTATCTTCCCAATCCGTTATTTTCTGAAGCGTAGTGCCATCTACTATTTCAAAATATTCCAAACGCAAACCCGGAGCGGCAGCAATCGCATCCTCTACAAACTTCTGAGTCTCAGCGACCGGATGAGATTTTGCAAAAGTACAACTTTTAAATAAAGTTTGCGAAATATTCAGCGCATACTCTCTTTCCACCGCAGAAAGCCGTGCATTGCGGCTGCTCAATGCCAGCCCGTCTTCCTCACGCACAATAGGACAACCTACAATTTCCAGTCCGTTGAACCCTATCTGTTTCACCATTTCACGAATAATAGCCAATTGCTGGAAGTCTTTCTCGCCGAAATAAGCACGGGTAGGGTTTACAATCATAAACAGCTTGCTCACTATCTGGCATACTCCATTAAAATGTCCTGGACGGAAACGGCCTTCCATCACTGTGTCCAGCGGCGCATAACTGAACTGCCGGGTATCAGGCTCAGGATAAATCTCTTCTACAGACGGAGCAAAAACAAAAGCCGCTCCTACTTTTTCCAACAATTCACAATCGGCATCCAATGTACGCGGATATTTTGCCAAGTCATTTTTGTCGTTAAACTGGGTAGGATTTACAAAATCACTTACCACCACTACATCATTTTCTGCAACAGCACGTTTCACCAACGAAGCGTGTCCGGCATGGAGTGCACCCATTGTAGGCACCAGACCTATTGTCTTTCCCTCACTGCGCAGGGCATCCAGCTCTGACTGAAGCTCTTTGATTGTTTGAACTAACTTCATCTTTTTATCTCTTTTGTTTGAGTAGTTTCATTTAAAACGGCTGCAAAGTAAACCATTATTTGGGAGATAACGAAGAAAAAAAGAATTTTAATTAATGATGAGTGGTTAGTAATAAGTGGTTAATACCTTGCAGATATGACGCAATAAGCCCTCTTCAGCTACCGGCCAGCCACTTGTTCTTTCCCATTTTTCACCTAATTCCGCAAGGCATTGACCATTAACCGCCAATCACTAACCACTAATTACCAGCCACTTAACATATCATAAGGAATTATTATTCCTCGTTTCTTGCCACTCTCATCTATTTTTTTTATATCTTTGCAAAATGATTATGAGCAACAAAAAGTTAAGATGAAGGCAAATAAAGTTTTATTTATTACACAAGAGATTACCCCTTACGTTCCCGAATCCGAAATGGCAAACATGGGAAGATTTCTTCCTCAGGCTATTCAGGAAAAAGGCAGAGAAATCAGAACTTTTATGCCAAAATGGGGCAATGTCAATGAGCGCAGAAACCAATTACACGAAGTCATCCGCCTGTCCGGCATGAATTTAATCATAGACGATACGGACCACCCGCTGATTATCAAGGTAGCATCTATCCAAGCTGCACGTATGCAGGTTTACTTCATTGACAATGACGACTATTTCCAGCACCGCCAAATGGTAGCTGACGAAAATGGTGTAGAATACAAAGACAATGACGAACGTGCTATTTTTTATGCACGCGGCGTATTGGAAACGGTAAAGAAATTACGCTGGTGTCCGGACATTATCCATTGTCAAGGATGGATGAGTGCATTTGTGCCCCTTTATATTAAGAAGGCTTATCAAGATGAGCCGTCATTCAGAGACTCAAAAGTAGTATTTTCGGTGTTTGAGGATGAATTCAAATCGAACTGCGAAGGTAATCTGACTGAAAAACTCATGCTGAAAGGCATTGAAAAGAATGATGTGGAAAGCATCGTCAAATCTCCGGCAAATTACGAGGAACTGTGCAAACTGGCCATTGCCTACTCTGATGGTGTGATACAAAACAGCGAGAAAGTGAATGAGAATGTCATGAAGTTCGCCCGTGAATCGGGTGTGCCTGTGCTCGACTATCAGCCTGCCGATACCTATGTAGATGCTTTCAATGAGTTCTATGACAAAGTATGGGAGTTTGAAAAGAAATAACTCACTAAGAATAATAAAGATGAAAATCAAATACTTATGCGCATTGTTGTTGGCAGCACTGATTTATAGTTGCGATGATTCAACAACCGGCATCGGGACCGATCTTATCCCCGGTGGAGATAAGATTCCGGCAAATACAGACAGTTATGAGTTTACCACCAAATCTCTGTTGGCCGACTCCGTTTATGCACGTACCAGTACTGCATATTTAGGACGATATACCGATGAGCAATTTGGAGAATTTACTGCCGATTTTATAGCACAGTTCACCTGTATGGACAACTTCAAATTTGAAGAAGAGCTGACCAAAGTCATCGGAGTAAATATAAGTCTGCAATACGGGTCTTTCTTTGGCGACTCACTGAATGCCATGCGCTTACAGGTTGACACATTGGACAAGGTTATTCCTGAAAAAGAACTAAGCACTTTTTATACCAGTGTGGATCCTAAAGATTATTACAACGAAAAAGGAAAGCCTATCGCTGTAAAAGCCTATTCGGCAGTAGGTCCGTCTACAAGCAAAGATGAAACTACAACCACAAGCAGCGGTGTCAAGCAAAGAACAATTATACAGACTATCAAATTGCCCAATTCATTAGGCGATCACATCTTCAACAAATACAAGGAGAACAAAGAGTATTTCAAGACTCCTGAAAGTTTTATCAAGAATGTATTAAAGGGAGTTTACATTCGCTGTACTCATGGCGACGGAACCATTTTATACATTGACGGTTTAAGCCTGAATCTTAATTTTGAAGCCCTGATAGAAAGTTCTTCCGGCAAGCGGGATTCGTTGGTTTACAAGTCCTATTTCTTTGGAGCAACCAAGGAAGTGATACAAGCCAACCACTTCAGTAACGGTAGCAGATTGGAAGAGTTAGCCCAAGATCCGGACCATACTTACCTCAAAAGTCCGGCAGGTATTTTTACAGAAGCGACTTTCCCCATTGCAGAGATTTACAATGAACATAAAAGAGATACGCTAAATGGTGTAAATGTATCGTTCACACGCTACAACGAGAAAGAGTCCAAATACAAAATGGGCATCCCCCAATATGTATTGATGGTCAGAAAGAAAGATATGTTCTCGTTCTTTGAAGAAAACAAGATTATCGATAACAAGACTTCTTTCTTAAGTTCATATAGCAGCAGTAACAATACATACACCTTTACCAACATCGCTCCCTTAATCACTTACTGCATTGAGGAACGGAAAAAAGGCATAACAGCAGCAGGTGGAGATCCTGAAAAGGAAGAAGACGGAAAAAAATGGGACGCTAAAAATCCGGACTGGAACAGAGTTGTCATCATACCTGTCAAAGCAGTATCCAATTCAAACAATGAAATAGTTGAAATATCCAACAACTTAGGTATGGAAAGCGCTATGTTAAAAGGTGGAACGAATCCTGAGAATAAGCTGAAAATGCAAATCTTCTACACTACATTTTAAGACTTTTTTATTTAACCAAATAAAGAACAGGCGGCAACTACAGCAATATAGTTTCCGCCTGTTTAATTTACTCCACCGTAATCATACCACACCGGATGATAAATGGAAATTCATGGAACGCAAATATCCCATCAACACTTCACACCATGATTGAGAATGACCATAAAAACAGACTATATAAAATAAGCCGGCAAAATCCTTTTCACGGATCCTGCCGGCTTATTTATGTTTATGGGAATCCTCTATCCCCTAGAAAGGCAAATCATCCTTCTCGTCTGTCGCGGCAAAATCTACCGGTGCAGCGGGAGCAGCATTCATGGGAGGAAACGGAGCATCCAGCGCAACAGGTCCCTGGGCACCCACACGCTCTACTTTCCACGCACGGATACTGTTGAACCAACGCCCATTCCACTCGCGGGCATCCACATCAAAAAACACATTCAACTCTTCACCTGCCTGAATATTAAATTGCGCTATCTTATCTGCTCCAAATACGTCAAAACACATTTTTTTAGGATATTGATCATGCGTTTCAATTACGTATTCTTGTACTTTCCATTCATTTCCTGTCTTTGAAACTCCTCCTCTCGGTTCGAGGACTGCTATTACTTTTCCTGCTAATTCCATATTACGTTATTTAAATTCGCCACGAAAGTACACTTTTCCTTGCGAGTAAACTAATTTTTTCGCCATTTTTTGCGCTTGAACCATAATCTTTTCGTAACTTTGGCAGTTAAATGAATGTAGAGATATAGAATATAAATATAATAATATAAAACTATGAAGTTCATCGTTTCAAGTACTGGATTATTCAGTCATTTACAAGCTATTAGCCGAGTTATCAACTCTAAAAATTCGTTACCTATTCTTGATTGTTTTTTGATGGAACTAACTGACGGAACGCTGTCTCTCACTGCTTCTGACAGCGAAACGACCCTGTCCACTTCACTGGAAGTAAATGAAAGTGACGGTGACGGACGCTTTGCCGTTTCTTCAAAAACCATACTCGAAGCCCTGAAAGAAATACCCGAACAACCACTTACTTTCCTGGTAAATACTGAAAACCTGGAAATCACCGTACAATATCAGAATGGTAAATACAGCCTGATGGGACAAAATGCCGACGAATATCCACAAGCTCCCGCATTAGGCGCAAATGCGGTACACGTAACGATGGGCGCTCCGGTGATGCTGGCTGGTATCAACCGTTCTTTATTCGCTACTGCCGATGATGAGTTACGTCCGGTAATGAATGGTATTTATTTTGATATCACTACCGAAGACATCACTTTCGTAGCCTCAGACGGGCACAAATTAGTACGCAATAAAACATTTGTGGCACATGGCGATGAAAAAGCCGCTTTCATTCTGCCCAAGAAGCCGGCAACCCTGTTGAAGAACCTGTTACCGAAAGAACAAGGAGATGTGCAAATTGATTTTGACGACCGTAACGCTACGTTTACATTAGAAAACTACAGTATGATATGCCGTCTTATCGAAGGACGCTATCCAAACTATAACTCAGTAATTCCGCAGGATAATCCTCACAAGGCCACCATTGACCGCATGACGCTGATCAGTGCGCTCCGCCGTGTATCTGTATTCTCATCGCAAGCAAGCAGTTTGATAAAACTCCGCCTCAGTGAAAATCAGATCCAGATCTCCGCACAAGACATTGATTTCTCCACCTCAGCAGAAGAAACACTGACTTGCCAATATACAGGAAGTCCCATGAGCATCGGCTTTAAATCAACATTCCTGATTGATATTTTAAACAATATCTCAGCACAGGAAATACTTTTCGAACTGGCTGATCCTTCACGTGCGGGCGTTATTGTCCCTGTAGAGCAGGAAGAGAACGAAGACCTGCTGATGCTGCTGATGCCTATGATGCTGAACGACTAAAAACGACACGCCACCATGTGGTGGAAAAACAATATATAATACAAGCTGAAAATGAAATTGAACTTGAAGAATCCTATTGTTTTTTTCGATTTGGAAACAACGGGAACAAATATAAACACAGACAGAATAGTGGAAATATGCTATCTGAAGGTGTATCCAAACGGCAACGAAGAAACGAAGACCATGCGTATCAATCCGGAAATGCACATTCCCGAACAATCCTCTGCTATCCACGGTATTTATGACGCAGATGTGGCAGACTGCCCTACCTTCAAGGAAGTGGCAAAAGAGATAGCCCGGGACATTGAGGGATGTGACCTGGCCGGTTTCAATTCCAATCGTTTCGACATTCCGGTTTTGGCTGAGGAGTTCCTGCGCGCAGGAGTAGACATTGACATGATGAAACGAAAATTCATTGACGTGCAGGTAATTTATCACAAACTGGAACAGCGTACCCTGTCTGCCGCCTATAAATTCTATTGCGGCAAGAATCTGGAAGATGCCCATACAGCCGAAGCCGACACACGCGCCACATACGAAGTACTGAAATCCCAATTGGACCGCTATCCGGAAGAACTGCAAAATGATATGGCATTTCTAGCCGAATACTCAAGTTTCAACAAGAATGTAGATTTCGCCGGACGCATTGTTTATGATGACAAAGGCGTGGAAGTATTTAATTTTGGGAAATACAAAGGAATGTCTGTCAGCGAAGTGTTACAAAAAGATCCGGGCTACTACAGCTGGATACTGAACGGTGATTTTACGCTGAACACGAAAAACGTACTGACAAAAATCAGACTACGTGAATCGGGAATGATGAAATGAGTATGAAAGGAAAAAAAATCGTACTAGGTATAACCGGAAGTATAGCCGCCTATAAAGCGGCTATACTCATTCGCGGACTTATTAAGAAGGGAGCGGAAGTACAAGTTGTGATTACCCCCGCAGGCAAAGAATTCATCACACCTATCACTTTATCTGCATTAACAAGTAAACCTGTTATCAGCGAGTTTTTTGCTCAACGTGACGGAACATGGAACAGTCACGTTGATTTGGGACTATGGGCGGATGCCATGATTATCGCTCCGGCTACCGCATCCACTATTGGTAAAATGGCCAACGGAATAGCGGACAATATGCTGATCACGACTTATCTGTCAATGAAAGCTCCCGTATTCGTAGCTCCGGCAATGGATCTGGATATGTTCGCACACCCTTCCACCCGGAAGAATCTGGACACGCTCCGTTCTTACGGAAATCACATTATAGAACCGGCAGAAGGGGAGCTAGCAAGCCATCTGGTAGGAAAAGGCAGAATGGAAGAACCGGAAAAAATAGTGGAAATACTGGAAGCTTTCTTTGCCAAACAACAAGACATGGCCGGAAAGAAAGTAGTCATTACCGCCGGTCCAACTTACGAAAAAATAGATCCGGTACGCTTTATCGGCAATTATTCTTCAGGAAAAATGGGATTCGCACTTGCCGAAGAATGCGCTTCACGTGGAGCGGAAGTATCACTAATCAGCGGACCGGTAACGATTCAGGCCCATCACCCTAACATCCGCCGCATAGATGTGGAAAGTGCTGGAGAAATGTACGAAGCCGCCATCCGCGAGTTTCCTACAGCTTCGGCTGGCATCCTGTGTGCGGCAGTGGCCGACTTTACCCCGGAAACTGTATCCGGTCATAAAATCAAAAGAGAGAAAGATAATCTAATACTGCAACTGAAACCCACACAAGACATTGCCGCCGCACTGGGAAGCCAGAAAAAGGACGGACAAATATTAGTGGGATTTGCTTTGGAAACAAATGATGAAACAAAAAATGCACAAGAAAAACTGGAACGTAAGAACCTTGATTTCATTGTACTGAACTCATTGAACGACCAAGGAGCAGGGTTTCGTTGTGATACCAACAAAATAACGATTATAGACCGTCAAGGAGTAACTCCTTATCCGCTGAAAAGCAAACAGGAAGTAGCAAGAGATATTATTGACAGACTGGTAAATAATAAATAATTTCTTAATTTGCCACGTTGTCAATGTGCTAATTACCATGCGGAATACAGCGCAACAAATTAGCAAATTGACAAACCAGCAAATTATTAAAAAGGAGCAAGAATATGCTGCAATCTATCTATATACAGAATTATGCATTGATTGATACATTGGATATCAGTTTCACCCCCGGTTTCTCTGTCATCACCGGAGAGACCGGCGCCGGTAAATCGATTATTCTAGGCGCTATCGGCTTGTTACTGGGACAACGGGCCGATATCAAAGCTATCAAGAAAGGCGCCAATAAATGTATTGTAGAAGCACGTTTCAACATCTCCGCCTATCAGATGGAGCCTTTCTTTACCCAAAGAGATTTGGAATATGATCCGAATGAATGTATTATCCGCCGCGAGTTATATGCATCGGGCAAAAGCCGCGCATTCATAAACGACACGCCGGCCTCATTGGCGCAGATGAAGGAACTGGGCGAGAAACTGATAGATGTACATAGCCAGCATCAAAACCTGTTGCTCAACAGTGAGGGATTCCAATTGAATGTATTGGATATCCTGGCACAAAATGACAACGAACTTTCAGCATACAAAAATATTTATACCGAGTACAAGAACGTATGCAAACAGCTGGCCGATTTCATAACACAAGCCGAGCAAAGCCGGAAGGATGAAGATTACATCCGGTTCCAACTGGAACAGCTGGATGATGCAAACCTTCAGAAAGGAGAACAAACCGAACTGGAACAGGAAGCCGAAACTTTGAGTCATGCCGAAGAAATAAAAGCGGGCTTGTACAAAGTGGACCAAATAATGTCTTCGGAAGATGCCAGCCTGTTGTCCGCTACCAAAGAATGTATGCAAACCCTGCATAACATAGCGAGAGTGTACACACGTGCCCAGGAATGGATAGGGCGTTTAGACAGTTGTTACATAGAGCTGAAAGATCTGTCGCATGAAATAGCAGGCGCACAGGAGGAAGTGGAGTTCAACCCCACCCGTCTGGATTATGTAAATGAACGCCTGAACTTAATCTACTCTCTGCAACAGAAACATCACGTACAAACAATAGAGGAATTGATAGCTGTGCAAACCGACTACCATGAGAAGCTGAACGCCATCACTTCTTTTGACGACCGTATAGCAGAACTTACCGCCCAAAAAGAAACGCTATATGACAAAGTGATAAAGCAAGCCGCTGTGCTGACAAAGCTTCGTTCCCAATCGGGTAAGAACATTGAGAAACAGATGCAAAGCCTGCTGGTTCCTCTCGGTATGCCCAATGTGCGCTTTGTGGTGGAACTGAATCCGCGCAAGGAACCGGACAGTAAAGGGATGGACAGTGTGACATTCCTGTTTTCGGCCAACAAGAATGGAACATTACAAAATGTAGCTTCCGTAGCATCGGGCGGTGAGATTGCCCGTGTCATGCTTTCGCTGAAAGCCATGATAGCCGGAGCTGTGAAACTGCCTACTATCATCTTTGATGAAATAGACACTGGAGTTTCCGGTTCCATCGCCGAGAAAATGGCACTCATCATGCAGGAAATGGGAAAACAAAACCGTCAGGTCATCAGTATCACCCATCTGCCCCAAATTGCAGCACGCGGCATCACTCATTATAAAGTATATAAGGAAGATACGGAAACAGGCACCAACAGCTACATCCGCCGCTTGACTGATGAAGAAAGAGTAAAAGAAATAGCCAATATGCTAAGTGGAGCTACCTTGACAGAGGCAGCCCTGAACAATGCAAAGGCGCTGATAAGTGGCTAGTGCCAAGTGATTTATGGACTGTCATATTGCAGACATTAATCACTTACCACTAACCACCTGTCACTAACCATTAACCACTAATTAGACATGTTAGAAAAGAATGAAATGATTTTCGGTGTACGCGCTGTTATTGAAGCCATACAAGCCGGAAGAGAGATAGATAAAGTATTGGTGAAGAAAGATATACAGAGCGAACTGTCCAAAGAACTGTTTGCCTGTTTGAAAAATACCCTCATCCCTGTTCAGCGTGTACCCGTGGAGCGTATTAACCGTATCACCCGGAAAAACCATCAGGGAGTTGTAGCATTCATCTCCTCTGTCACCTACCAGAAAACAGAAAATCTGGTACCTTTCTTGTTTGAAGAAGGAAAAACACCCTTATTCGTCATGCTGGATGGAATTACCGATGTACGTAACTTCGGAGCCATTGCCCGTACCTGCGAATGTGCCGGTGCAGATGCCATTATTATTCCCTCGAAAAACAGTGTCAGTGTCAATGCTGACGCAATGAAAACATCCGCAGGAGCTCTGCACACTCTTCCCGTATGTCGCGAACAAAGTTTGACTAATACCATCAAGTATCTGAAAGACTGCGGATTCAAGATTGTAGCAGCTACGGAAAAAGGGGATTATGATTACACCAAAGCAAACTATAAAGACCCTGTATGTATCATTATGGGAGCCGAGGACACAGGTGTTCCCTACGAGCACCTTTCTCTGTGCGATGAATGGATCAAAATACCGTTAATGGGTAAAATAGAATCACTGAACGTATCGGTTGCCGCAGGTATTCTGATTTATGAAGCTGTAAAACAACGCGGCTTCACAGAAGACAAGACGGCATCCGCTTTATAAAATACCGTATCATCGTTAACAAACAATTAACTATATCATGAAGAAAGTACTTTTGATATTGGCATGCGGCATAGCTACCCAGCTAAGCTATGCACAAGCAACCCCAAAGTGGGCCGACAAAGCTAAAAAAGCCGTTTTTTCCATCGTTACATACGATAAAGATAACAAAATCAAGAATACAGGAAATGGATTCTATATCAATGAAAATGGAACGGCATTATCTGATTACACCCTGTTTGAAGGAGCCGAACGCGCAGTAATCATTAACGCGGACAGTAAAGAATTACCTGTATTGCGTATCTTGGGAGCCAACTCCATGTATGACATCGTAAAATTTAATACTGAAGCCGATAAAAAGACCATAGCATTAAAATCGGCATCACAGCCGGCATCAGTAGGTGAAACAGTCTATCTGCTACCCTACTCGACTCAAAAAGCGGCAACCTGCCAGACAGGGACCGTCACCAAAGTAGACACCATTGGCGACAAGGCATATTATTATACACTGGCAATGACAACCAACGAAAAAACCGTAAGTTGCCCTATTATGAATGCCAATGGAGAAGTATTAGGTTTAATCCAAAAAAACGCATCGGATGAGGCCAAGGAAAGTTATGCCATCGGAGCTACATACGGTACCTCACTGAGCATCACCGCCCTTTCTTTGAACGACATGTCACTGAATAAAATCGGCATCAAAAAAGGACTGCCCGAAACAGAAGACCAAGCATTGGTGTACCTGTTCATGGCATCTTCACAACAAAATCAGAACGAATATATCACCACATTAAACGATTTTCTGGAACAATATCCCAACAGCGCAGACGGATATATACGCCGTGCCACTACTTATATGGGATTTAGTGATGATGAACACAACGCTTTGGCAGATGCTGACCTGAAGAAAGCACTGGAAGTGACTACCAACAAGAGTGAGACGCAATATAATATCGCTAAATTAATTTATTCGTACATCATCTCTTTAGGTGACAAGAAACCATACGGTGACTGGAGTTACGACAAAGCTCTCTCCATCATTCATGATGCCATGCAAGCCGACAACCAACCCATTTACACACAATTGGAGGGAGATATTCTGTTTGCTATGAAGAAATATCCTGAGGCATACGCCGCTTATGAGAAAGTGAACCAGTCTTCCATAGCCTCTGCTGCTACATTTTACTCGGCAGCCAAAACCAAACAACTGATTGAAGGAACAGATATGAACGAGGTTATTGCCTTGATGGATAGTGCTGTGGCACGTTTCACCAAGCCTTATACATCGGAAGCTGCTCCTTATTTCTATGAACGGGCAGAAATAAAAGCCCAGACAGGTAAATACCGTGAAGCGGTAATAGATTATGATACTTTTTATGATGCTATCGGTGGACGGGTTACAGCCGCCTTTTATCTGCAACGCGAACAGGCGGAAATACAATGTAAGATGTATCAGCAAGCTATCAATGACATTAATAAAGCAGTAGAAATGACTCCTGAGGATGTAGCCATGTGGGTGGAAAAAGGTTCGGTGCATCTACGTGTAGGGCAACATAACGAAGCAATAGAAGCATTGGAAAAGGCTATCTCTTTAGACCCGAAAGCCGCAGCCGCATACCGCATGCTGGGATACTGCCAGATACAATTAAAGAAAAACAAAGAAGCCTGTGCAAACTTTGCCAAAGCAAAAGAACTGGGCGATGAAGTGGTAGACGGACTGATACAGAAGTATTGCAAATAATACCGGAAAGCTCCATCCAAAATCCGCGAATCTTGCTACGTGATTTCTGAAATCTTGTTGCATGATTCGCGGATTTTTGCTACAAGATTTCAGGGAGCATTCCCTGCCATTCATGAAAAAGCAGGAAAGGAAAAAATTCTACTTATCCCACAACTGCTGTATAATAAGTACCCGTTTCGTATCTTCCGTCACCCGGAAACGGTCATCGCTACGCTCTCCTACCAGCCATACAATCTGGCCTGCAGAGCAAACCACATATTGATTTTCTTTCTGGAAAAGAGAAAACTTACGATCTGTCAGATAATCGCTGATCTTCTTTTTCCCTTTCATTCCGAAAGGAACAAATTTATCCCCCTGCCGCCATTTACGCACCGTGAGAGGTAGCACCACCTTGTCTGCATCCAAACAGGCCGTATCCTTATTCTTAGGGATGACAAAGTCTGGCATTATTTCCTGCGTTTCCATTGCAAGCCGGAACGGGGGCACATTTTCCTCCACTTCCTCATCCGCCAGCTTCCTCCTGCGAATAATCAACTCCGTCCTGTCGCGCAGTACCTCCCATCCGGCAGAAACAAACCTTTTTCCCGACTGGGCAGACAAACTGCGGAATACATCTCCTGCCTGGACAGAATTGAAACCTAACGGATGAAGAATCTCAAACAGCAAAGCCGCCGGAGCACTCTCTTCCATCAAACGAGAAATAAGAATATGACCGGACTTTTCCATCACCCTTTCTTTTCCCGCCTCTATCTCCTTATTATATATAAGAGAAACATCAGTCAGACGCCTTGATGTTTCAGCTATACTTTCACTGACAGAAGGATTCAGCTCACGCAACATCGGAAGAATATTCAGACGGATTTTATTACGCATATATTCATCTTGCAAATTGGTACTGTCTGTAACATAACCTTGACGCAAACAACGCAAATAATCCAAAATATCCTGACGGCTCACCTCCAACAAAGGCCGTACAATGCAGCCGTTATGCGGACTAATACCTTTCAAGCCATTGATTCCCGCGCCACGTATCAAATTCAATAAAAAAGTTTCCACACTATCGTCCCGGTGATGGGCTACGGCAATAACAGCCCCCCCCCTCTCCTTACGCAGTTGTTCGAACCAATCATAGCGCATTTCGCGAGCCGCCATCTCAATAGAAACATGATGCCTCGAAGCATAAGTGACCGTATCAAAATGAGTAACATGCAAAGCCACTCCTAATCCTTTACACAACTCATTGACAAACCTTTCATCTCTATCGGATTCCTCACCACGAAGGTGAAAATTACAATGGGCAGCCTCACAATGATACCCTAAAACAAGCAAGACACGCAACAAAGCTACCGAATCTGCCCCGCCACTCAATGCCACTAACACCTTATCATGCAAGGTGAAAAGTTGTTTCTCCTCTATATACTTCTGAATATTCCAATGAAACATGGCACAAAGATAAGAGTTCTGCAAGACAAAAACAAAGTGCCCGTTCTTTATTTAAAAACAATCTAAATAATTTGCATACTTCTAAGTAATAACTTATCTTTGCAAAAAATTTAAAACAAAATGCGTTTATCCGAATTAAGAACAGGAGAAAAAGGCGTAATAGTCAAGGTTTTAGGCCACGGTGGTTTCCGCAAGCGAATCGTTGAAATGGGTTTTATTAAAGGAAAAACCGTAGAGGTAATCTTGAACGCCCCTTTGAAAGACCCTATAAAATACAGACTACTAGGTTACGAGATCTCCCTCCGAAGACAAGAGGCAGATATGATTGAGGTGGTAAGCGAGCAGGAAGCACGCACGATGCAAAACCCTTACCATGGTTCCATAACAGAAGATGTACCCGTGCCCGAATCAGAACTGGTGGCACTGGCAAAAGGCAAACGCCGTACAATCAATGTAGCCTTAGTAGGTAATCCCAATTGTGGAAAGACTTCGCTATTCAATATTGCATCCGGCGCCCACGAACATGTAGGAAACTACAGTGGTGTGACAGTAGATGCCAAGGAAGGTTTTTTCGACTTCCAAGGTTATCATTTCCGTATTGTAGATTTACCCGGAACCTATTCTCTTTCAGCCTATACTCCGGAAGAACTTTATGTACGCAAACATATCATTGAAGAAACTCCGGATGTAATTATCAATGTGGTAGACTCTTCTAACTTGGAACGTAATTTCTATCTTACCACCCAATTGATTGATATGAATGTGCGTATGGTTATCGCCTTGAATATGTACGATGAGCTGGAAGCCAGCGGAAATAAATTGGATTATACCCAATTAAGCCAGCTGATCGGGGTGCCTATGGTACCTACTGTCTGCCGACGGGGAGAAGGTGTAGACAAACTGTTCCATGTTATCATCGGTATTTACGAAGGAGGAGATTTCCTGTCACAAAAGGGCGAAATACGTTCTGAAATTCTGGAAGACCTGAGAGACTGGCACAAAACCTACGTACCCGACCACGAATTCGGAAGCCACAAAGAAGAGGAAGATGCCCGCCCACGCGGATATATGCGTCATATTCATATTAACCACGGTCCTGAACTGGAGCGCAGTATCGAAGAAGTCAAGAAAGCAATCAGTCAAAACGAAGACATACGCCATAAATATTCCACCCGCTTCCTATCCATCAAATTACTGGAAAACGATAGGGAAATAGAAAATTTCATCTCTACACTGCCTAATGGCAAAGAAATCATAGCGATACGCAACAAGGAAACATTACGTATCCGTAAAGTGATGAACGAAGACAGCGAGCAAGCTATTACGGATGCTAAATATGGTTTTATCACCGGAGCTTTGAAAGAAACATTCACCGACAATCATTTGGAAAAAGAACAAACGACCCGCGTGATAGACAGTATTGTGACACATCGCATTTGGGGATATCCTATTTTTTTCCTGTTTCTTTATATCATGTTTGAGGGAACCTTTGTTTTGGGTGACTATCCTATGCAAGGTATTGAATGGCTAGTAGACCAATTAGGCAACCTGATACGAAACAATATGGCTGAAGGTCCTTTGAAAGACTTACTGATAGATGGTATTATCGGTGGAGTGGGCGGTGTTATCGTTTTCCTGCCGAATATCCTCATATTATACTTTTTTATTTCTATATTGGAAGATTCGGGGTATATGGCACGCGCCGCATTTATCATGGATAAAATAATGCACCGGATGGGACTGCATGGCAAGTCCTTTATCCCACTGATTATGGGATTCGGTTGTAATGTACCTGCCATAATGGCAACACGTACTATAGAAGATCGAAAGTCCAGACTAATCACCATGTTGGTGAATCCTTTAATGTCCTGTAGTGCGCGTCTTCCCATATATTTAGTTATGATAGGTGCTTTTTTCCCTAACTGCGCCAGCTTTATGTTACTTTGTATCTATACAGCAGGTATTTTATTAGCAGTAATAATGGCCCGTATTTTCAGTAAATTTCTAGTGAAAGGAGAAGATTCTCCATTTGTGATGGAACTCCCCCCCTATCGTATGCCTACTTCTAAAAGTATCATGCGTCATACATGGGAAAAAGGAGCACAATATCTGAAAAAGATGGGAGGCATTATCATGATTGCCTCAATTATTATTTGGTTTCTAGGGTATTATCCACGGCATGATGCTCATGAAAGCGTAGCCGAACAACAAGAAAATTCATATATCGGACAAATAGGCAAAGCAATAGAGCCTGTTATCAAACCGCTAGGATTTGACTGGAAGTTAGGAATCGGACTTATTTCAGGTGTAGGCGCTAAAGAATTGGTAGTAAGTACACTAGGAGTATTATACACAAATGAAGGAGATGTGGAAAATGTGAATCTTTCTGACCGTATTCCCATTACTCCACTGGTTGCATTAGCTTACATGTTGTTTGTATTGATCTACTTCCCCTGTATTGCCACTTTCGCAGCAATCAAGCAAGAATCCGGCAGTTGGAAATGGGCCATATTCGCAGCAGGATACACCACTGGATTGGCTTGGCTTGTTGCATTTACCGTATTCCAAATAGGAAGTATTATCATTTAATAAACCTAAACCTAAAATTATTTGTTTATCAAGCATGGAATTACAACAAATTATAGTTATTGCAATCGTATGCCTCTGTACAATATGGATAAGTATACGTATCTTTCAGTATTTCAAGCGCATAAAGAACAATAGCAATCCGTGTGAATGCTGTAATTCTGATTGCGCCATGAAGTCTATGCACAACAAGCCAAAGTGCGGTTGCGAAAAAAATGCAGAAAAGTGAGAAAAAAATAGCAAAATATTTGCAGATTAAAAAAAATGTCGTACCTTTGCAACCGCAATCGAGAAACAAAGATTGATAACAATAAGGTTCCTTGGATGAGTGGCTTAGTCAGCGGTCTGCAAAACCGTGTACGGCGGTTCGAATCCGCCAGGAACCTCCTCATCACTTCAAAAATAAATATGCAAAAGGGAATAATCCATAGATTATTCCCTTTTGCATATAATATATAAAAAGCAACGCCTTCAATTACTCAAAAGTATTCCTATTTACACCTACATTCAAAAGGTTTCTCGGCTCAGTTTGAAAAAGAACCTGGAATTATTTCTCTATTCCGAAGATTAAGGAGCGAGTCTTTCTATTTTCCAAACACCATCAGATTGAAGCATATAGAGAAAACGATCATGCAAACGATTTACCCTACCCTGCCAGAATTCAACACGAACAGGCATAACAGCAAAGCCTCCCCAGTATTCAGGGCGATCTATCTCTTTCCCTATCCAGCGCGTGGTTTCTTTCACAAAATCACGAATAAGTTGTATCCTGCTTTCTATCGGTTCGCTTTGAGGAGAAATACGGGCGCCAATACGACTCTTGTAAGGCCTTTTTCTAAAATATTCATCTGATTCCTGTGGAGATACTTTAGCCGCAATACCTTCTATATGAATTTGCCTTTCCAGTTCATGCCATACAAACGATATAGAGATAGATGGGTTATGAGCCAGATGTTTACCCTTGCGACTTCCATAGTTAGTATAAAAAATAAATTTGCCATCATGCAAATCTTTCAACAACACAGTCCGTATTGCCGGTTTCCCTTCCGGAGAAACAGTACCTACCAACATAGCCGTAGGCTCATTTACCTCCGCATCTATCGCTTCTTGCAGCCACTTTGTAAAAAGGACAAGTGGATTATCAGGAAGATCACTCCTTTTGAGACCACCCTTTGTATATTCCCTCCTGATTGTCGCCAAATCAGCCTTCATTATTTTTTCTTTAACTCTTAACCTATATTCTTTCATTAACACTTAAATATTCTTTACTCAATAAATTCCCCAAAAGACCATATCAAAATGGACACCATACCTCACATAAGTATGAAAACAATCTTCTAAAAGAAAAGGTTTAGCAATTTCTCACCGCTATGCATAATTGAAGAAGGACTTATTTTCATTTTTTTGAAATACAAAATCTTTTTGCAAACCATACATTTTCAATCATTCCACTACACACATTTTTCTGTAATACAAGAAGATATATTTTTGATAGATTTAATTTTCATAGACAATACTAGCTACAACAGAAGACAAATTATCCTTTTTTATTGCAAAATCACCCTACAATAAGAACTAAAGCCTACACTTGTTTGTTAAATAGAAAAATAAGAATAGCAAAACGACTTGCTACCAATGCACAAACTATTTAATTAAATAATGATTGACTGTTTATGAAAATCTTATTAATAGGAGAGTATAGCAATATACATTGGACTTTAGCAAAAGCCTTAAGAAATATGGGACATAGAGTCGATGTATTATCCCACAGCAATTTATGGCTAAACAACTCTGACTATCTCTATCCCAACCGGTCATCAATCCGTTGGGGAGTTCTTAAAAACACGTTCAATTTACTGAAAACCCTTCCCCAACTCAGAGGATATGATGTGGTACAACTTGTCAACCCTTACTTTTTAGAATTAAAACCCGAACTGCTTCAGTACGTATTCCAATATCTTAAAAAGAACAACAAGAAGATATTTTTAGGAGGGTTTGAATATGATTTTTACTGGATTTACATGTGCTTAAATAAAAACGCTCTCCGATATAATGATTTTTATGCCAATGGCACTTTTCGTGACACCATTGACAACAAAATGGCAATTATAAATTGGATGCATGGATTCAGAGGAAAATTAAACCGTATCATCGCGAACAATTGTAATGGAATCATCACCAGTCTTTACGAATCCTATTTAGCCTACCAACCCTATTTCTCTGGAAAAACCAAATACATTCCTTTCCCGATAGAATCATTGCCTCACCCACAAATCCCTTTTAAAAAAATAGAAAAAGTAAAATTCTATATCAGTCTAAAACATCATCGTGAAGAATGGAAGGGAAAAGACGAACTTTATAGCGCCCTCTATAAATTATATTACAGACATCCATCTGCATGCGAAATCAAACAAACCGTTTTCACTCCGTATGATGAATGTGAACATTTTATGGACGGGTGCGATGTAATGTTAGATCAGCTTTATTCTTATCCTCCGGGATTAAATGCATTATACGCCATGAGCAAAGGAATTGTAGTGGTGGGAGGTGCAGAAGAGGAACATTACAACTTATTAGGCGAAGACAGACTTCGCCCTATCATCAACGTACGCCCCGAAGGAAATGACATTTATAACAAACTAGAGAGTTTATTAGCCAATACAAATAAAATTTCTCAATTATCTGCCGACAGCATTGAATATATTAAAAAACACCATTGTCCAATAAAGGTGGCTAAAGAATGTTTGGATTTTTGGGAGAAAAATTAATTCCACCTATTAACACTTCACTATCAGCACCTTATTATTTCCATCAAAAAATATATCTAAAAAAAAAGAGCAAAAGGTTTGCATATTTCAATTTATCCCCTTATCTTTGCACCGCGTTTGAGAGATAACGCTTCTGATAAGAAGGAAGTTTGGGTGAGTGGCTGAAACCACCAGTTTGCTAAACTGACGTACGGGTAACCGTACCGGGGGTTCGAATCCCCCAGCTTCCGCGAATAAGTCGTAAATTAATTTTACGACTTATTTTTTATATTCATTTTTCAACAGTTTGCTGTCAAGGCTTTCGGGAGGAAGAGTAAAGGTGCTTTTTAGACTTTCAATTTTACTACATAAAACATATGATACTTCTTCATAGAAATTAAATTCCGATTTATAATAGTAATAGCATAAAAAAAATCATTTTTTATTTTGCAGATTAAAAACAAACTTCTAACTTTGCACCGTCTTAGAAAAAGAATTAAGACTAACTGATGGCGGTATCGTCTAGTGGCCTAGGACGCAGCCCTCTCACGGCTGAAACTCGGGTTCGATTCCCGGTTCCGCTACTTTTAGAAGCTAATTGGTTTATTGTCACCAATTAGCTTTATTTTTTATGGAATTGTTATAAAGAGTCCTTATTGTTTTTTCATTTATTGACCACTTTATACTTAAAAATGCACAAGTATTCGCATTATACCTACTAATAGTGATGCATAGCTCACAAAAAAGGAGTACCTTTGCAGCCCTAAATCTCTTAATAATGGAATAACAGTATGGAAATGAACAAAGTTTTTAAGGATGGATTGTGGAGTAAGGAAATTAATGTTTCAGACTTCGTACATACCAACATTACCCCTTATGAGGGCGATGCCTCATTTCTGGCAGGCCCCACAGAGCGAACTAAAAAAGTGTGGAACGAATGCCTCAAGGCACTAGAAGAAGAACGTGCCAATAACGGAGTTCGTTCCCTTGATAATGTAACAGTATCTACCATCACCTCACATAAAGCAGGATACATTGACCGTGAAAACGAACTGATTGTAGGTCTTCAAACGGATGAACTTTTGCGCCGTGCCATCAAACCTTATGGTGGTATCAAAGTCGTAGAAAAAGCCTGCCATGAAAACGGTGTGGAAGTAGATGAAAAAGTAAAGGATATCTTTACTCATTATCGCAAAACCCATAATGATGGCGTATTTGATGCTTACACCGAAGAAATCCGCTCTTTCCGTTCACTCGGTTTCCTGACCGGTCTGCCCGATAATTATGCACGCGGGCGTATCATCGGTGACTACCGCCGTTTGGCACTGTATGGTATCGACCGACTGATTGAAGCAAAACAAGAAGATTTGCACAATATCACCAGTCCGATGACCGATGCCCGTATCCGCCTGCGCGAAGAAGTAGCCGAACAAATCAAAGCACTGAAAGAAATAAAGATATTGGGTGAATATTACGGACTCGACTTGGGTCGTCCCGCTACTAATGCACAAGAAGCTGTTCAGTGGGTTTATATGGCATATCTTGCTGCCGTGAAAGAACAAGATGGAGCAGCTATGTCATTGGGCAACGTTTCTTCATTCCTGGATATCTATATTCAATATGATTTGGATCATGGTAAAATTGACGAGTCATTTGCGCAGGAACTGGTAGACCAGTTCATTATCAAGTTGCGTATGGTCCGTCATCTGCGTATGCAATCATACAACGATATCTTTGCAGGTGATCCCACCTGGGTAACCGAGTCTATCGGCGGACGCTTCAACGACGGACGTACCAAGGTTACAAAAACTTCCTTCCGTTTCTTGCAGACACTATACAATCTGGGTCCGTCACCCGAACCTAATATGACTGTACTGTGGAGTCCGGAATTGCCGGAAGGTTTCAAAGAATTCTGTGCACAAGTTTCTATCGACACTTCTTCTATACAATACGAAAACGACACGCTGATGCGCGAAGTGCGTAACTGTGATGATTATGGTATCGCCTGCTGCGTTTCTTATCAGGCTATCGGCAAACAAATCCAGTTCTTCGGAGCACGTTGCAATCTGGCTAAAGCCCTATTGCTGGCTATCAATGGCGGACGTTGTGAGAATACAGGAACTGTAATGGTGAAAGATATTCCTGTATTGACAGGGGACTTGCTGAACTTTGAAGAAGTATGGTCTAATTATAAGAAAGTATTAATGCAAATTGCACGTGTGTATAATGATGCGATGAATATCATTCACTATATGCACGATAAATATTATTATGAAAAGGCTCAAATGGCATTCATTGATACCGATCCACGTATCAATCTGGCATATGGCGTAGCCGGTCTGTCCATTGCCATTGACTCATTGTCTGCCATCAAATACGGCAAAGTACGTGCCAAACGTAATGATATAGGTTTGACCGAAGGCTTTGATATTGAAAATGCATATCCTTGCTTCGGTAATGATGATGACCGCGTAGACCACTTAGGGGTAGATTTGGTTTATTTCTTCAGTGAAGAATTAAAGAAACATCCGGTATACAAAAATGCCCGCCCTACCCTGTCACTGCTGACTATCACCTCCAATGTAATGTACGGCAAGAAAACAGGTGCCACTCCTGATGGTCGTGCCAAAGGAGTGGCTTTCGCTCCGGGTGCCAACCCGATGCACGGACGTGACAAGAACGGTGCCATCGCCTCATTGAGTTCTGTAGCCAAACTACGCTATCGTGATGCCCAGGACGGCATCAGTAACACGTTCTCTATCGTACCAAAATCACTAGGGGTAGACCAGGAAACCCGTATAGAGAACCTGGTAACCATGATGGACGGTTATTTCACCAAAGGAGCACATCATCTGAATGTAAATGTGCTGAACCGTGAAATGTTGGAAGATGCAATGGAACATCCTGAAAAATACCCGCAACTAACCATCCGCGTATCAGGTTATGCCGTAAACTTCATCAAATTGAGCCGTGAACATCAGCTGGAAGTAATCAGCCGTTCTTTCCACGAAAGAATGTAACATCACATATACATTCATCGTAGGGGCGGGTTTTAAACCTGCCCTTACCAGTTTAAAGACAAACCATTATGATCAGAGTCCATTCTTACGAGTCAATGGGGACGTTTGACGGTCCCGGTTTACGCTTAGTCGTATTTTTACAAGGATGCAATTTCCGATGCCTCTATTGTGCCAACCCCGACACAATTGACACCAAAGGTGAAAGTACGGAAACAACAATAGACGAAATTGTGCGTATGGCCGTCAGCCAAAAAGCTTTTTTCGGTAAAAAAGGAGGTGTGACTTTCAGCGGCGGCGAGCCTACATTGCAAGCAAAAGCACTGATTCCGTTATTCCAGCGATTAAAAGAACAAAGCATCCACATCTGTATAGATACCAACGGCAGTATATGGAATGAAGAAGTAAAGGAACTGCTACAATGGACAGACCTCGTATTATTAGACATCAAGGAATTTAATAATGTGCGCCATCGGCAACTGACAGAACGCAGCAACGAACAAACCATACGTACCGCCGGATGGCTTGAAAAAAACGGAAAGCCTTTTTGGTTGCGCTATGTATTAGTTCCAGGCTATAGTTCCTTTGAGGAAGATATACGGGCATTAGGAGAGCACTTCAAGAATTATCAAATGATTCAAAGAGTAGAAATACTACCTTATCATACATTAGGCGTACACAAATATGAAGCCATGGGAAAAGAATACAAACTAAACGGAATAAAAGAAAATACTCTAAAACAATTGGAAACAGCCAAAACGTTATTTGGTGAATATTTCAATACCGTATATTTAAATTAAAAATATACTGAAGACAAGATGTTGCTATAAATCAATGGAAATATTTCATCATTTCAATAAAATTATCTAATTTCGCATCTAAAACATAAATTATTATAAATATGAAAAGACTACTATTACTCTGCCTAACTTACATTATGTGTGTAGGCAACCATCAGATGGCTGCTCAAGACTCTTCTGAAAGTCCTGGTATTTTTAATTCATTAGCTGTAGGCGTCAGTGCAAGTACCACAGGTATAGGTATTGATGTAGCCAGTCCTATAGGAAGTTACTTGGCTGTACGTGCAGGAGTTTCTTTTATGCCGAACTTTACTTATTCTACAGATGTGGATGTAGATATTGAAGGTTCTTATGAAGGAAATATACCTACCAGCATAGATGTAGAAGGAGGAATGGGACGTACTGCCGGTGAAATATTGCTGAATGTATATCCTTTCAAATCATCCAGTTTTTTTGTATGCGGTGGTGCTTATTTCGGAGGAGGAAAACTCATCAAGATTAAAGGGCACAGCGATGAGTTGGCAGAACTGATTAAAGAAGGACAAGAAGTAGGTATTGAAATCGGAAACTATCGTATACCTGTAGATCAGAACGGAAATATATCTGGTGGTTTGAAGGTTTCTTCATTCCGTCCTTATCTTGGACTAGGTTTCGGAAGAGCGATTCCTAAGAAACGAATTGGCTTCATGTTCGAAATGGGTGTGCAATTCCATAACACTCCCAAAGTATATACCAATAACGGAGATTTGTCTGATTTAACAGCAGAAGCTGATAATGATTTCACTGATATCATAGACAAACTTACTGTCTATCCGGTACTTAAGTTCCGTTTGTGTGGCAAAATATTCTAATAATATTCTATAAAATAAAAGGAGATGAGCCCTATAATTTTCGCCTCATCTCCTTTTTATATATAAGAAACAATACACTTATATCAGCACCACCATCACATCACGTGCCCCATGAGCACCCATTACCAAAGCCTGCTCAATATCAGCCGTCTTTGACGGACCGGAAATAAAGGTTCCGAAGCCATATTCGCCTGTATCAATCAGTTTATATGCTTCATGCATATTGTTCACAATCTTATTCTTGTTTAGAAGAATAACCAATTTTTCGGCAATAAAATAAATGGCACGCTGCTTTACATCCTGTTCTATCCATACCGCACCATTCTCCGCAACCCCAATCTTTCCATCTATAACGGCCAAATCCGTCCCATTCAGTTCTGCAGGGTCTTCCACATCATCGGGATTAAATGTCGCACATGTAATAGTCTTCAGATTAGAAGCGATGCGTTTGGCTCCAGGATAAGCCTTTTTAATGAAATCATTCACGTCCTCCTCTTTCTCCAAAAGAATGGCTTCCCCTCCTACCTGCTTCATGATGAGATAAAACTGTTCCACCTTACTGGGATAAGTTAATGCCATATCTTCCAATGGCTTTAAATCCGGTTTCTCATATTTTACATGTGTAGCACGCCGGATGCTCTGCAATATATCTTCTCTGCTGCTCATAATTACTTCACTTTACCTTTCTTCCACATTTCATTGAAACTCTCCTTAGCAAATTTCGGCATCTCACGCCCTTTTCCCCAGTCATTCAATCCGTTATAGATAAGAAAACGTGGCATTCCGTTTACCAATGGCGCCCATTTTAATGCCATATTGAATATCAAAGGGCGATTCATCATGAATTCCATGCCACCGGACATTCCCCTTTTCATCCGGTCTGCCTTACCCAATTTATCCAAATCCTGACGCCACAGATAGATCTGCTCCGCCAAATCCACCTTAGCCGGACACACAAACGAACAGGAATAACACAAAGAACAAGCCGACACATTGTCATAATAATGCAACGGCGCCTTCAACATTCCCAGGTTAATCCCGATAGGGCCGGGAATAAAATAAGTATAAGAGTACCCCCCACTACGTCTATATACAGGACATGTATTCATACAGGCTCCACAACGGATACAATTCAAAGTTTTGATATGCTTTTGGTCGGCCAATATCTTACTACGTCCGTTATCTACAATAATAATGTGAAGCTCCCCACCCTCTCTAGGCTTTCGGTAATGAGAAGTATATGTAGTAATGGGTTGTCCTGTAGCCGAACGGGCCAACAAGCGGGTGAACACTCCTAAAGATTCACGGTCCGGCACAATTTTTTCCATACCAAAAGCTACAATCTGTAATTTAGGTTGGGAAGTACCCATATCCGCATTTCCTTCATTGGTACATACCACAATCTCACCAGTAGAAGCTACAGCAAAGTTAGCACCTGTCATAGCCGCCTCAGCATGAATAAATTTCTGACGGAGATTCTTCCGGGCTGCATGTGTAAGGTAAGTAGGGTCAAAATTTCCTTTCTCCGTACCCATCTCTCGCTCGAAAAGCTCACCTACCTGTTCACGTTTGATATGAATAGCGGGTAATACAATATGGCTTGGCTTCAGATGCATCAATTGCAAGATACGCTCTCCCAAGTCACTTTCTACCACTTCAATTCCTTTGTTTTCCAAAAAAGGGTTGAGTTCGCATTCCTCGGCCAACATGGATTTGCTTTTTATAAAATGCTTCACTCCGTGCTGGTTCAGAATATTGTAGACAATATTACAATACTCATCCGCGTCCTTTGCCCAATAGACATGGGCTCCATTAGCACGCGCATTGTTTTCAAACTCCACCAATAATTCATCCAAATGGCTGTTACTATATAGTTTAGTAGCACATGCCATATTGCGCAATTCCTCCCATTCGGGAACTTCTTTACTCAGTCTGTCACGCTTTGCCCTAACCAGCCAAAGTGTTTCGTCATGCCATGCGGCCTGTTTCTTGTTTTTCAGAAACTCCGCAGCCGCTTTTGAATGTTTCGTACTCATAATCCTGCCGCTAAGATTTCAACAATGTGCAATGTCTTGATAGGAAGTTTGTCACGGGCAATGATGCCATTCTGATGCATCAGGCACGAACTGTCGGCCCCCACAATGTATTCAGCACCGGTAGCGATATGACGCATCACCTTGTCATGCCCCATCTGCACGGAAACCGCATCTTCCTCTACGGCAAACATACCGCCGAAACCGCAACATTCGTCTTTACGTTCCGGTTCCACAACTTCCACTCCTTCTACCAAAGAGAGCAAATCACGCAGTTTGCTGAAATAAGGAATATTAAGTTCGCTGGCAGAAGAAAGTTTCATCAATCTCACTCCATGACAACTGTTTTGCAGACTCACTTTATGTGGAAACTTGGCTTTCAACGAAGAAGGTCTGACGATATCATGAATAAACTCACAGATATCATATATCTTACCTTCGCTGGCGCACCGATGTTTGTCTTCTTTCAACAAACGACTGTAGTTATCACGCACAAAAACGACGCAACTGGCCGAAGGACCTACTATATAATCGTAATTCTTAAACTGTTCGTCAAAATGGCGGGCCAAATCTACCGCTTTATTCTCGAAACCTGCATTCGCCATCGGTTGACCGCAACAAGTCTGGTTGAGAGGATAATCCACGTCCACTCCCAGACTTTTCAGCAGCTTGTACGAGGCTATCCCCACCTGCGGATATACCGCATTGATATAACAAGGAATAAATAAACCTACTTTCATTGTCATTAGTTAATATGTGTCCTATACTGAATAACAAAGTTAGAGGATATTTGTTAAGAAAACAACGAGATTTCTAACGAATAATGAAGCGGAATAGGTAAAAAAACATAATATTGTGGGTAAAAGCCTTACTAATAAAAAAGCACTCCCCGCGAATCACTTCGCAGGGAGTGCTTTTAACTAATAACTAACTTTGTGGTTTACGTAATTTCTATATGACTAACTTATAGTGCAAAGATAGAGGTTAGAGGCCACATCCACAATCACTTCATTTAGGTATTCTATCTTATTCCACTCACTATTTATAGGTATTATAAGTTCATCTTCACCTCGCTTAGTTCAACCAGTTTATTTACGATAGCGTAAATAGTCAATCCGGCAGGTGAATGTATCTGTAGCTTGCGCGCAATATTCCGGCGGTGAGTTATCACCGTATGAATGGAGAGGAACAGTTTTTCCGCCGTTTCCTTATTTGTCATTCCACGTACCACGCAACAAATAATTTCTTTCTCACGCTGGCTCAACGTTTCCTGTTCGCCATCCGTCTCATCCACACCAAGATTCATCAGATCTACTAACTTTTTATTTAAAACTTCGATGTCATCATACAGCGCTATACTCTCATCGTAACCCTTCAACAAATTTGTATCTGTGACTGAACACAGCAAAGAAACGCACTTGGTAGATGCCTGTGGATAGTTCGATTTAAACTCGTCCACGTTAAACCATCCTCCGAAAGTAGGATTTATAATTAGAATATCCGGCTGATGTCCCTGCATACAATTCTGCAGTCCTTCAAGAGAAGTTATTTCCACCGGCTGTATTGTAAGATCAGGCATGCGCTTCAGCACAGCCACAAGTCCGCTACGCACAATGACTGACGTTTCGGCCACCGCAACGTGCACAGGTTCTGTCCGTTTCATTTCCCCTCCTTTTCTAGCCTAAGTACAGCAGGCACAAACAAGTAGTCCTCTACGCGGCAATGGGATGCCAAATCTTGTTCACAACTGAATATGTCGAATAATACGGCGTTCAACAAATGGTTATTTCCTTTTGCCGGATAATATTTAATAATGATGTTTTTTAGCTCAGTCAGTGTCGCATCTATCTGATCATGCCTGCGAGCAAACTGTGAGATACGGAATCCTCCCGTTTCTCGTCCTGCCATCAGATTCTCTACGTAGGTAAACACATTCATATCTTCATAATCCATGTGTTTACGCACTTCTCCGGCATACTGATCAAAAAATTTCAAAATGAGAAATGCAACCTCATTTTCCGTGGAACAATCTATAGCTTCTATCAGTTTACGACGTATAGTAGGCAGACAGAAATCAAGGAAATAATGATGTGCCTGTTTTAAATAATTCATCAATGAAGGCATAGAAATGTCCTTCACATCGTCCTCCATCCGGTCGCTATCTTCAATCATGAAGTTCACCACCGCAAGGAAAGTACGACAATCCACTCCATTTTCACGGCACACCTCCTGTACAGTCTTGTCTCCAAACCCCAACGAAAGATCAAAACGGCTCATTACCTGTAGCAATGTATAGTTATCACAGATAAGATAACTCATTTTGTCCGTCGGAGTATATTTACTTGTTTTATACATAGTTATGTTTTTTGTTTCTCTTTATGGCCGCAAAGTTACGGAAAATCACTAGGGTTATCAATCACTATAAATAGGTATTTTTTCTTGTACCCCATAATTCCCGTTCAACTAACCAATGACAGTCTTCTAATTATACATTAATATATAGCCGTTAAGATAAGTGGCAAGAATCAACCACAAAAGATAAGGAACAAAAAGGTATGCCGAAGATTTCTTCACCGGATAACTTTCTATCATATAATAAACAACAAGCACATCCAGCACCAAAATGTTTGCAAAACCTAGCAACGGACTCCGGAGATAAAAGAAGAAAATGCTCCATGTAAAATTAAACAAGAGCTGGAACCCGAATAATCTGATAATCATTTGTCGTCTTATTGTCCACATATGCCAAATCAACCCGATAGAAATTCCCATGCACAGATAGATAAGGCTCCAAGCAATGGGAAAAGCCATATCAGGTGGTGTAAGAGAAGGTTTGTCCAATGTAGGATACCAGTTGAGTATGGCCTCCGACTGAAAATAAGAAGCAGTACAGCCTACACCAAAACAGATGAGTATGGCAATCAGTATGGGGATTATTTTTTTCATAAGAAGAATTATTTCTATTTATACTATGATTAACAAACCAATCTCTGGATTTGTTGCAGAAACAGAACACTTCTCCCATACAGGTATCTAAAAAACGTGCTCCCATTCGTTCGCTTACGATGGGAGCACTTACAACACAAAAACTAAACTAGACTTAACTAAACTATTCTATTAAGAAGTTTCACAACTTCCCTTGTCTATGCCGCAAATATAAAAAGATTATTTCTTTTTAGCAAAAGGATATCGACAAAATATCAACTTTTATCGTTCAAATATCAACTTTTTCAAACAGAATGACTATTTAAGTACATCTGTAACTCCTGTTTATAACTATCGGAAATCGGAATATACTCCTTACCGAAAACAATCCGCCCCCGGTCAACCACCTTGATTTTACTCTTTTGCACTATAAACGAGCGATGTACGCGAATGAAACGACTAGAAGGAAGCTTCTCTTCCATAGCTTTCATACTGACAAGTGACAAGATAGCTTTCGGCTCATCCTCCACATGTATTTTAATATAATCCTTCAACCCTTCTATATATAGTATTCGGTCTAAAGCAATTCGGAGCAATTTATACTCACTTTTTACATATATACAATCATCCGCCTCATCAGCATCAACACCATTATCTGCCTTCTGTTTCAGTTCATACCATTGCACCGCTTTATTCACCGATTGCAAAAAATCGACATAGCTGATAGGTTTCAACAAATAGTCCAAGGCATTGACTTTATAACTATCCAAGGCATACTGTCCGAATGCAGTAGTAAAAATAATCCTTGTTTCGGGACTGACCATGCGTGAAAACTCCAAACCGTTCAACTCGGGCATTTGAATATCAAGGAACAAGACATGTACCTCCTCGCGGAGAGGAATTTCTGTCATAGCTTGCACCGCGCTGGAATACCTCCCTACCAACCGGAGAAAAGAAGTTTTTTCCACATAGCTTCTCAGCAATTCCAAAGCCAGCGGCTCATCATCTACAATAGCACAATTCAGTATCATAAGCTTTTAGTCTGTATGGTTAATATAGAAGAATATACCTGTCCGTTCTCACTGATCCCTTTTATCCATTCGTAATGTCCCGGATAAATCAGTTCCAACCGTTTGCTTACCTGTTCCAGCCCCACCCCGCTTCCACTTTTATCTTGCCCAGACTTCGGATGATTGCTGTTAAGGATCTCACATCTCACCGTACCATCCGTATGCCCGAAGATAGAAATACTGATAAAACTGTCTACCGTGGGGCTGATGCCATGCTTGAACGCATTTTCTATCAGTGATATGAAAATAAGGGGAGCGATCTGCAACGCACCTCCGGAGTCTGCCTCCAAATTCACACTTACTTCTACCTGCTGTGGCAGACGGATACGCATCAAGGCTACATAATTACGGATAAAGTCCAATTCTTTTTCAAGTGGGACAAAAGTCTGCTGATTGTCATAGAGCACATGCCGCAACAATTTGCTCAGTTCCTGTACCGCCTCCTGCGCCTTGTCACTGTTAAAAGCAATCAAGGCATAAATATTATTTAATGTATTGAGCAGAAAATGAGGGTTCAGCTGGTTCTTCAAGTTTTTCAGCTCCGCTTCCGTCTTTTGCCTCTCAGCTTCTATCAAACGCTCTTCCGCCTGACGCCAACGCAGACTGGTACGAATGGCCGCACCCAACCCGGCGACAAATATCATCATCCCCATATCCCGCGCATAGAATATCCATCGAGGTGGAATATGACGCGCAAATTCAGGAGGCGGAGGCGTACTTATACTTTCCAGAAATACATGAAGAAGCACACTCAGGCAGAGTATCAGCACGGCATTGCTCAGAATATACTTACGCATTTCATCCGTGAACATATAGCGGGGAACCAGCCACAAGTAATTGACATAGAAGATAACGAAATAGCACAGAGGAACACAACTGTGCCGCAAGAATTGGGCCAGGTTAAAGCCGCTTCCCCGGTCCATAAAGACCAACGGGAAGCCAAATATGAGCAGCCAACTGACGATATGGATGCTCAGTTCCAAAAAACGTCGCTGTGAAAATAATTGTTTCATATAGGCAAAGATAAGAAAGATTAGGTTAGAAATAAGATTTCTACGGCTCTTATTCTGTTATTCATACGTTCAAGTTTGGCTTCCCACAGCTATGGGCCGCGCTCTTCACAGTTATGGAGAGCGCAACCCATAGTTATGAGGAGCGCTCTCCACAACCGTGGGGAGGCAAACCCGAACGTATGTTCCGGCATTTCTCTCCATACAGAAAACCTTTTCCGCCCTTATTCATAACGCAAAGCGTCTATCGGGTCAAGGTCTGCGGCCTTCTTTGCCGGATACCATCCAAAGAACACACCAGTAACGGTACATACCAGAAAGGAGAGCAACACGCTCCAAGGTTGGATAAACACAGGCCAATGCGCTATTGCCTTAATCATAAAGCTGGCTCCGCAACCTATAATCACTCCTATCAAGCCACCCGTAATACTGATCAGGATAGCCTCTATCAAAAACTGGCTCAGAATATCGCCCCCTCGTGCCCCGACCGACATGCGCAGACCGATTTCACGGGTACGTTCTGTTACAGACACATACATGATATTCATGATACCAATACCTCCGACTACCAGAGAGATGCCGGCAATACAAGCCAGCAAAGTGGTCATCAGGTCCGTTGTGGTGTTGAGCATACTGCTCAGTTCCTGCTGGGTGCGGATGGTAAAGTCGTCAGCGTCCGTTTCTTTCAGCTTATGTTCACGGCGCAGGATGGTCGTTATCTCATCTACTGCTTCCTCGGTCATTTCTTCTGTCAGAGCCGAAGCAAAAATTCCACTTAGGTAAGTCTGTGCCAGCAGTCGTTTCATCACCGTGCTATAAGGAGCCAGTACCACATCGTCCTGGTCCATGCCCATCGAGTTATACCCTTTTGATTTCAGCACACCGATTACCCGGAAAGGAATTTGGTTACAACGAATCACTTTCCCTATCGGATCCGATCCGTCGGGAAAAAGATTATCGACAATGGTCTTGCCAATGACACAGACCTTGGCTGCCGTACGGATATCATTCTCGGTAAACATCTCCCCCTGTTCCACGGTGAGCTGGCGTATGGTAAGATAATCCATACTTACACCACTCACCGAAGACGGGTAGTTGTTGGCCCCCGCAACAAGTTGCCCCGAAGAAGAAACGTTGGGACTGATGCCGGAGAGATAAGTACACTCTTCGCTCAACTTTTCATAATTTTCCAGTTTCAGTGTCTGCATGGCCGAAGGGTCTTGGCGGACCCCTCCACGCATCTCTGCTCCCGGATGAATCATAATCATGTTTGACCCCATCTCCGAGATTTGTTGCTGGATGCTCTTTTTCGAGCCCTGACCGATGGCAAGCATAGCAATGACTGATGCCACACCGATGATGATCCCCAACATGGTGAGGAAAGCGCGGAGCTTGTTGTTGGCAAGGGCCCGGAGAGCTATTTTAAATAGATTTGTTCCGTTCATAATGATTCTTTTTTATGGTTAGTCCTCGTCATTCTTGGGCAAGGCAGCCAGTGCGGCAGCGGCCGAAAGGATCTGAGGATTGACGGTGTCTTCCACTACATGCCCGTCACGCAAGCGGATATTACGGCTGCTATACTGGGCTATTTCGGGATTGTGAGTGACAAAAATAAGCGTACGGCCTTCGGCGTGCAACTTTTGGAAAAGTACCAGAATCTCGAAAGAGGTACGGGTATCCAGATTACCGGTCGCTTCATCAGCCAAAATAACGGCAGGATTATTCACCAAGGCACGGGCAATGGCCACACGTTGCATCTGTCCGCCGGACATCTGATTGGATTTATGTTCCAGACGGTCACCCAGTCCCACAGCTATCAGTGATTCAATGGCACGTTTCCGTCTTTCGGAAGCCGATACGGACGAGTTATACATCAAGGGCAACTCCACATTCTCTACGGCAGTCGTCTTAGGCAACAGATTATAGTTCTGAAATACGAAACCTATTTTACGATTGCGCAACACAGCCCTCTGAGGTTTGCTCATGGTACGCACGGACACACCATCCAACAGGTATTCACCACTGGTAGGGGTATCAAGACATCCCAAAGTATTCAGCAGAGTGGACTTGCCGGAACCGGAAGTACCCATGATCGTAACAAACTCTCCCTCGTAGATGGTAAAAGAGATGCCACGCAGGGCGTGGACGGTTTCATCGCCTACCTGGAAGTTCCGTTTTATATTTTGTAATTCGATTATCTTTTTCATGTGATTTATTCTTTCAATGTAAACGGAAGCATTACCTTTTATTACTTGTTCTTTTTCTTATTGCTTCCCGGAGGGCCTGGCATGAACGGACTTCTTTCACCTTCTCCGGCAGACGGTTCTTCCATTCCAGGCATAGCACCTTTCACTACCGTTTCTGTCACTACCGGTGTATTTTCAGTGATGCCACTCACAATCTCTGTCTTGCTGCCATCAGTAATACCTATTTTTACAGGATGGGCGGTAAAGGTATTGTTATCCAGTGTCCACACTTTATGACTGCTCTGGCAATCGTTTATCTTACGGCCTCCCACTATGTCCTTGTTGGGAGTAAAGCGCAAAGCCTTGTTGGGAACGGTCAACACATTATCTTTGGTCAATGTATAAATGGTAGCGTTGGCGGTAAGACGCGGTTTCAGTTTCAAATCGGGATTATCAGCTGTTATCACTACCTCATAAGTAACTACAGTGGTGCTGGTGGTTGTTGAAGAGCTGCTGCTCGTGCTGTTCGTGCTCCCCAAACGAATCTGTCTGACTACTCCTTCGAACACATCGTCGGGATAAGCATCCACGGTAAAGGTTACACGGGCTCCTTCCTCCACCCCGGCAATATCGGCTTCATCCACATCGGCCACCACTTGCATCTTGGTCAAGTCGGCAGCGATGGTGAACAGTGTCGGAGTCTCGAAACCAGATGCTACGGTCTGTCCTTCTTCCACATCACGGCTGGTCACCACTCCATCAATGGGCGAGGTGATGGTTGCGTATGACAGGTTACGCTCAGCCTTTGCCAGAGCCGCCTTGCTTTGCTCCAATGCACTTTGGGCACGTTGGAAATTATAAACCGTTTCTTCATAGTCCGTATCGCTGATTAATTGCTTCTCGTGCAGCTTACGGTTACGGTCGTATAATTTCTTCTGATAGTCGTACTCTGCCTTATTGCCGTCATAGGTGGCCTTTGCCGACTGAAGTTCACTTTGCAATGTCACTTTATCCATCTCGGCTATCAATTCTCCTTTCTTTACCACGGAGTTGTAATCCACATAAATCTTATCAATGATACCGGATACCTGCGTACCCACTTCCACCTCTGTCACCGGCTCTATGGTTCCGGTAGCAGTGATGAAATTGCTGACATTGCCTTTGGTTACAGCTTCCGTTGCGAAATCGACCGTACTTTTCCCCTCCGGTCCGCCAAGCATCCAGAAACCGCCTGCCATGACCACTACGGCTACCGCTGTAGTAAGGATAATTTTCTTCTTTTCCATAATATAATATGTATAGCGTTATGATTATAATTTTATATCCTGACCTGCATAGAAGTTCAGTAAAGTCCGGTCCAGGATAGCCATATATTTGGCCTGGATACGTTGCTGCTGTGCACTGAGCAGGTTATTTTTCTCGGTAAGCAACTCTACGGTATTCTTCATTCCCAAATTGAACTGCTCGCTGACCATCTCGTAACTGGCCTGGCTACTTTTCAGTTTGCTTTCGGCCGCCGCATATTGCTCTTGAGCGTTAGTAGCGTCCAGCCACAGACTTTCTATATTCTTATAGAGTTCCTTTTGCTTGTTTATCAAATCGAGCAGACTACTGTCATATTGCAAGCGTGCCTTCTGTACGGCACTTTTATTCTGGCGGTTATCAAAAATCGGAATATTTATGTTCACCCCTATCATATTGTTCCAGCCATACTTCATTTGTTTGCTCCAGCTATTGTCACTGGCACTGTTTGTCATACTCCCCGTAGATGCACTCAGACTGATGGTAGGGAGATAGCCGGCTTTAGCCACTGATATATCCAGTTTGGAATTCTCGATGCTCAACTTGCTGCTTTGGATTTCCGGACGTGATGCCAAAGCCTGCTGATAAACATCCTCCTGAGCAGGCAGCGGTTGCAAGACATGCTCATCGGCCAGTTCGGGAAGAACCAAATCCATTTCTTCCGTACCGTCCAGTTCCAACAACTGCTTCAACTGCAATTTATAGTCGCGCAAAGAACTTTCAGAGGTCACCAACTGATATTTGTCACTGCTTACCTGTGATTCCAGCTGCGCCAAATCGGCCTTCGAAATACTCCCTTCCTGAAAGAGCTCTTTGCCCCTGTCGTATGTGGCCTGGCTCACCTGTAAGGTATTCCGGTTAATCTTCACCGACTCGTCGGCATAAAGTATCTGGATGAATATTTGTGCAATCTGCTCTTGCAGAGAGTTCTCCGTTTCGGTTACGGCAAGCCCTGCTATCTGCTGACTAGTTCTCCTCTGCTTGATCGTATTCAAGCGTTTGTTACCGTTCCACAAGGTCCACTGCGCGTTCAGACCATAGTTTCCATTATAAGTGGTTTTACTATCACTACTGATGATCTCCGTTCCGCTTACCGTGTTACTGGTTTCCTGATACGGACGGTTCGTCACATTCTGTCCTGTGCTGAACGACAGACTGGGAAAGAGGGCGGCTTTGGCGGTTTTCACGTCTACCGAGCTCTCTTCCAATGAGATTTTATCCTGCTGCAATTGGATATTTTTCTCCAATGCATAGTCAATGCAGTCGTCCAGCGTCCATTTTTTGGCTTCTTGGGCGGAAACCGAAGTAACCGCGGCCAAAATCATTGCGAAATATACTACTCGTTGTCTCATCCTTTTTACTATTTAATTTGTTGATACAAAAGTAGAGGGCCGTGATATTTTTAGCAATAAATATAGATTTGCGGAAGATTTCTATGGACAAAAACTTGCTTTTTACCGATAAAGTGTTTTTCTTTGTAATTATTACAACTTTAAGATAAATTTATGAATGATTCTTTGTTAACACGCATCTGGATATTCTATCGCGACGGCTTTCGCGAGATGACCTTGGGACGTACCCTCTGGGCGATTATTCTTATCAAATTATTCATCATGTTCTTTATTCTGAAACTTTTCTTTTTCCCCTCCTTCCTTGGCGGCAAGACAACGGAAGAGAAACAACAGTATGTAGGTGAAGAGTTAATAGAACGGGCAAATCCATAAACATTTAAATAAATCAGAAAGTTATGTTTGAAAACATTGACACTTCGTTAATTGACTGGTCAAGAGCGCAGTTTGCTTTGACGGCCATGTATCACTGGCTTTTCGTGCCTCTCACTTTGGGATTGGCTGTGATAATGGGACTCATGGAGACCTTTTATGTGACAACAGGTAAGGAATTCTGGAAGAACACAGCCAAGTTCTGGATGAAACTGTTTGGAATCAATTTCGCCGTAGGTGTCGCCACCGGTCTGATTCTGGAATTTGAGTTCGGAACCAACTGGAGTAACTATTCCTGGTTTGTGGGAGATATTTTCGGAGCCCCACTGGCCATCGAAGGAATCCTGGCATTCTTTATGGAAGCCACTTTCATTGCCGTTATGTTCTTCGGCTGGAACAAAGTGAGCAAGCGTTTCCACCTGGCATCCACCTGGCTCACCGGACTGGGAGCAACGATCTCCGCCTGGTGGATTCTGGTCGCCAATGCCTGGATGCAATATCCTGTAGGGATGGCTTTCAATCCCGAAACAGTAAGAAATGAAATGGTGGACTTTGCAGCTGTCGCCCTCTCTCCCATGGCTGTCGCCAAGTTCTTCCACACAGTGTTAAGCAGCTGGATACTGGGAGCCGTTTTTGTAGTAGGAATAAGTTGTTGGTATTTACTGCGCAACCGTCAGAAGGAGTTCGCTCTGAGCAGCATTAAAGTTGCCGCCGCCGTAGGTCTGTTCGCTTCCCTCGTCACTGCATGGACGGGTGATATTTCGGGAGTACAGGTAGCCAAAGTGCAGCCTATGAAAATGGCCGCCGCCGAAGGATTACACGATGGTGGAAACGGAGTGCCCTTCACCATTGTAGGAGATTTGAAAATCCCCAAAATGCTTTCCATTCTTGCCACTCACGACATAGACGGCTATGTACCGGGTATCAACAATCTGCTGGAAGGTGGTTATCAGATGCCCGACGGTACAACGGCTTTATCGGCCGAAGAGAAAATTAAACGCGGACAGATTGCCATCGCCGCTCTGGATGCATTCCGCAAAGCGCATAAGGCAGGTGACGAAGCAAGCGCCGCCGTAGCTCGCAAGACATTGGACGAAAACGTGAAATATTTTGGTTACGGATATATCAAGGACCCCACCCATCTGGTTCCTAATGTGGGACTTACTTTCTGGTCATTCCGGGTCATGGTGGGACTGGGAGGTTATTTCATCCTGTTCTTTATCATCGTATTGATTGCATCGAAAAAAGAGAAACTGGCCGATATGCGATGGCTGCAACGGGTGGCTTTGTGGACTATTCCGTTAGCCTACATCGGTAGTCAGGCAGGCTGGGTGGTAGCCGAGGTAGGGCGCCAGCCATGGGCTATACAGGATATGCTGCCCGTAGGAGCAGCCATCTCCAAGTTACAGACTGGGTCTGTACAACTTACTTTCTTTATCTTCCTTCTGTTGTTCACCGTTCTGCTCTTTGCAGAAATAGGTATTATGCTGAAGGCTATCAAGAAAGGGCCGGAGGGAATCAAGAATTGAGAACTAAGGTTTCTTCAGTTCTATCTTTCAATATTCAATTCTCCATTTTTAAATTAGAACATTATGGACTATATATTTTTACAAAATTATTGGTGGTTCCTGGTATCGTTACTGGGAGCCCTGTTGGTGTTCCTGCTCTTTGTACAGGGTGGTAATTCCTTATTGTTCACGCTGGGACGCAATGACGAAGAACGTGCCTTGCTGGTAAACTCCACAGGACGTAAGTGGGAGTTTACTTTTACCACTTTAGTTACTTTCGGGGGCGCTTTCTTCGCTTCTTTCCCGCTGTTCTACAGTACCAGCTTCGGCGGTGCTTACTGGTTGTGGATGATTATTCTTTTCAGTTTCGTATTGCAGGCTGTCTCATACGAGTTCCAGTCCAAGCTGGGCAATCTGCTGGGCAAACGCACTTACCAATGGTTTCTGGTTATAAACGGCATTGTGGGTCCGTTGTTGCTGGGAGGAGCCGTGGCTACTTTCTTTACCGGCTCCAATTTCCTGGTTAATAAAGGCAACATGGGCAATGAACTGATGCCTGTCATCAGCAGTTGGGCCAACGGATGGCACGGACTGGATGCGCTGACTAATCCTTGGAATCTGGTCTTGGGATTCGCCGTATTCTTCCTGGCCCGTCTTTTGGGTAATCTTTATTTTATCAATAACATCCGGGATAAAGACTTGATTCCCCGTTGTCGCCGTCAGCTTATAACCGATGCGATTCCTTTCCTTATCCTGTTTCTGGCTTTCGTTATCCGCACTTTATTAGCCGACGGTTTCGCTGTAAATCCCGAAACAAAGGAAATTTATATGGAACCTTACAAGTATTTCCTCAATCTGATGGATATACCCCTATTGCTGGTATTGTTCCTCATCGGAGTGGTCGGGGTTCTTTGGGGCATTGGAAAAGCTGTATTCAGCAAGACTGCCACCAATGGTATCTGGTTTGCCGGTCCCGGTGTCGTGCTCACTGTATTAGCTTTATTACTTTGCGCAGGATATAATAATACAGCTTACTACCCGTCTACAGCCGATTTACAAAGTTCGCTGACTTTGGCCAACAGTTGCTCCAGCGAGTTTACCCTACGCACCATGGCATACGTTTCCATTCTGGTACCTTTCGTTCTGGCCTATATCATTTATGCTTGGCGTGCCATAGACCGCAAGCCCATTACCGCAAAGGAACTGGAACAAGACGGACACGCTTATTAAAGAGTCTTAATGGATTATAGTGAAGACATCCTGTTTTGCAAATAGCTGTAAACAGGATGCCTTTCTATGTTAAATAACATTGTTTCAACCTATAAAATGAAGAGAATATCTTGCAAATTTCCGAAAAATCCGTACCTTTGCATTGTGTTTTTCATAGTATTAGATTTAAGGTTAACAAAGGTTGGAGCAAGGCGTTGCTCCTTTTTTTATATCTATAGGACACATAGCGTCCATAGTTGATTCATTTCCCATCTAGAAAGTTATTTTCGTTTAAACTCTTCATCTAAAAGAAATATTATGATACAAGTGATGCATACAGTTGCGGATTACGTGCATGATGCCAGATATAGGATGCCGGATAGACCTCTTCCTTATTTTTATCAAGGATTTCTTTCAGAATACTGCATTTGTTCTCGCCCGTCACCAGAAAACAGGTATGCCGGGCTTCTATCAAAGGACGTCCCGTCATGCATATACGCACTGTTTTATTATAAGGATTGACGGACACCTCATACGGTTCCCCGGCGGTAAGAAGTTCCTGATGGTCGGGGAAAATGGATGATGTATGCCCGTCCTCTCCTATCCCTAATAATACAAAATCAAAAACAGGCACACCGTCCATGGTCGGAACGGTGGTCTTGACTATGGAAGAATACTGTTTGGCTTCTTCTTCGGGAGCGCCCTCACCCACAATACGGTAGTAATGACTGGCAGGAATACCTACCTTGCCAAGCAGCAGACGATGGGCCAGGCCAAAGTTGCTCTGATCATCGCCAGGTGGCACGCAACGCTCGTCCACCCAATAGAAATAAATACGGGGCCAAGGGGTATATGCGGCATATTCACGCTCCCAAACCTCAAAAAGTGTGGCAGGAGTAGTTCCTCCGGAAAGAGCAATGGTAAAAGGCCGTTCAGGCTCTTTATCCATCGCTTCCAATATATGAGTTATCAAGGCTTGCGACGCTTGTACAGGCGACGCATACAAGTTATGGTCAATCATCTTATTCACTATTTATTACTCAGAGTTTGCTGTTTAAATTTACTATTCACAGATGACGACTTACAATTTACAGTATAAATTGGAATGTGTCAGATTCTTGCACGGGTTTGTCCATTCGGCATGACTGCGGTTGATCAACACATCCGCTTCTTTCGGTCCCCATGTTCCTGCAGGATACCCATAAAGAGGAGTTTCGGGATGATTCTTCCAATAATCCAGAATCTTGTCAAAGTAAGTCCAGCTCTCGTCCACGGCATCGGAACGGGTAAAAAGTGTAGGATCACCCGCCAGACTGTCTTCCAACAGGCGTACGTACGCATCCCCCGTTTCCTGATCGTGCTGGTCATAGCTGAAATCCATCTCCATGGTTCCCATATAGAAACCGGCACCAGGTTCTTTCATGGCTATGCGCTGAAGAATTCCCTCGTCGGGCTGAATACGGATAATCAGTTCCTCGCCTTTGTACAAGCCCTCCTTCATTTGAAACATCTGCATAGGGGCCGGTTTGAAATGAATCACAATTTCGGTCACCTTGGTAGGCATCTGCTTGCCGGTACGGATATAAAAAGGTACTCCCTGCCAACGCCAGTTGTCCACATACAGGCACATCGCCACGTAGGTATCCGTACGGGAATCAGGATGAACATTCTTTTCTTCACGATAACCGATACGGTCGTCACCGGCAATATATTGTCCGCGGACAACGTTATCACGGATATACTCATCAGTCAGCGGACGAAGGGACTGATAGACTTTGATCACCTCGTTACGAAAACCATTCTTGTCAAACTTGGCAGGCGGTTCCATGGCAGTAATGGCAAGCAACTGCATCAGGTGGTTCTGTACCATATCACGCAGAGCTCCCGCCCCGTCATAATACCCTCCGCGAGTACCTATACCCATATTTTCCACCGCAGTGATTTCCACATGATCTATATAGTTACGGTTCCATATCGGTTCGTAAATGGTACTTCCAAAACGGGTCACCATAATATTCTGTACCGTTTCCTTGCCTAGGAAATGATCGATACGGTAAATATCCTCTTCTTTAAAATAAGCGGCATAGATCTTATTCAGTTTCTGAGCAGAAGCAAGGTCGTATCCGAAAGGCTTCTCGACAATGATACGCTTTAATCCGGGCTTTTTCAGCAAGCCCGCATCATGCAGATATTTCGGAATCAGTTCATAAAGCAATGGCGGAGTGGCCAGGTAGAACAAATAATTCCCATTATTCTCATATTGAGGTGAAAGCTCCTTCAGACGGTCATTCAGCAGAGAATAAGTGGTTTCGTCCGCCGGGTCCATGGACTGATAATGGACAGTAGAGAGAAAATCGTCCAATGTTTCCATCTCTTCTTTTGTAAGAGAACCGGACTTTATCAGTTCTTCTTTCAGATAAGCACGATAGGTTTCGTCCGTGTATGCAGTACGGGCACAGCCGATAATGGCAAAATGCTCGGGGAAGCGTTTCCCGTTATGTATCTTTATCAGGGCAGGCATCAGTTTGCGCCGGGTTAAATCACCGGATGCACCGAAGATGACCAAAAATAAACTATGTGGTAAACTCATGATTCTTTCTTTTAAAAATGAATGTATAATGCTTTGTGTTGCGACGTATCAATAGTTGTCTTCCCAATGTTCGTGGAAAAATTCCCCCCGTGGACTGTCCACACGCTCGAAGGTATGAGCTCCGAAATAATCACGCATCGCCTGGATCATATTGGCCGGGGAATGGTTGGTGGTCAGACCCAGAAAATAATTCAACGCTGCGGAAAGTACAGGTACGGGCAATCCTTCTTTCAACATGACACCGATGTATTTCTTCCACGCGGGCAGGGCTTCCGTTACTTCCCGTCCGAAATGCTCGTCCAGTAACAGATGCGACAATCCCGGCGCACGGCGATAGGCCTCGGCAATGTCGTTCAAGAAAGCGGAACGGATAATGCATCCGGCACGCCACAACAGGGCGATGGTGGAAAGATCCAATTTCCAGCCATATTGCTCACTGGCAGTGCGCATCAGAGCAAACCCTTGCGCATAACCTATCAGACGGGCGGCATACAAGGTACTCTCCAATCCGGCCACCGTATCCTGATAATTATATACCGGATGATTCTCCACATGCATATAATGCTGGGACATCAGCACACGCAAGTTCTTCTCCGCCGACAGATTACGGGCAAAAACAGCCTCGGCAATCACGTCCAGCGGCGTATTGAGTTGCAGAGAGTTAATGACACTCCAACGACCCGTTCCTTTTTGCCCGGCAGCATCCAGAATGTTGTCGAGCAAATAACCGCCTCCTTGTTCTTTATGACGCAGAATGGCTGAAGTAATCTCTATCAGGTAACTGTGCAGGCGTCCTTTGTCCCATTGTTCAAAAATATCCGCCATCTGTTCATTCTTCAATGCCAGCAGATGCTTCATGGCGAAATAACTTTCAGCTATCAACTGCATATCCCCATATTCTATGCCATTGTGCACCATCTTCACATAGTGGCCTGCCCCACCGGGCCCCACCCATTCGCAACACGGAGTGCCGTCCTCGGCTTTTGCCGCAATACTTTTCAGCATCGGCTGAATGACCGGCCATGCCTCTTGCGCACCACCAGGCATGATAGACGCTCCATGCAGAGCACCCTCCTCACCTCCTGAGATACCGCAACCTACAAAGTACATTCCTTTATCATAAAGTTCCTTCACACGACGTTCCGTATCTTCATAATAAGAGTTCCCTCCATCAATGAGGATATCGCCCTTATCCAGTAAAGGAAGCAGCTTATCCATCAGTTCATCGACAGCCGGACCTGCCTGTACCATCAAGAGGATGACACGCGGAGCTTTCAGCGCTTCGACAAAATCCGTCAGTTCATTACTGCCTATGATACCTTTTCCTTTGGCACGGTTTGCTATAAAGTTATCTACTACATTTTCTTCTTTTCCGGGAACGGTACGGTTCCATACTACGACCTTCCATCCCTTGTCAGCGAGATTCAGAGCAAGGTTCTGCCCCATCACGCCTAATCCGATTAATCCTATATCTGCCTTTTCCATAAATTGTTCTTTTTATATTTAACAATTTAATAGGTAATTTGTTCAATAATTCTATCTTTGCAATTTGAACAATAGCACATTATCATGAAGAGGTTAAAAATCGGCTTATTAGCCCGGATTATCATCGCCATCGCATTGGGTATAGGATTCGGAAACGTTCTTCCCGGCGAACTGGTGAGAGTATTTGTGACTTTCAACGGGGTCTTCAGCGAGTTCCTGGGTTTCATCATTCCGTTGATTATTCTCGGGCTGGTCACTCCCGCCATTGCCGATATCGGCAAGGAGGCGGGAAAGATGCTGGTAATCACAACGTTGGTGGCATACGGCGCCACTTTGTTCTCCGGATTCCTGTCTTATTTCACCGGAGTGACTTTATTCCCTTCCATGATTGCTCCGGGAGCGCCGATAGAACAAATCAGTGAAGCGCATGACATTTCTCCGTTCTTCACCGTAGGCATTCCTCCGGTGATGAATGTGATGACTTCCTTGATCCTGGCCTTCACGCTAGGTCTGGGCATCGCACATCTGGATAGTACAGCGCTGAAAAACGTATGTAACGATTTCAAAGAAATCATAGTCAAGACCATCCAGACGGTGATTCTGCCCCTGCTGCCTATCTATATATTCGGTATATTCCTGAATATGACTCATTCCGGACAGGTATATAACATTCTGATGGTATTCATTAAAATTATCGGAGTAATTTTCCTGCTTCACATCTTCCTGCTGGTTTTTCAATATACCATTGCAGCGCTGTTTGTGCACCGGAACCCGTTCAAACTACTGGGAAAGATGATGCCTGCCTATTTCACAGCATTGGGCACACAGTCATCGGCGGCCACCATTCCGGTGACTTTGCGGCAGACCATCAAGAATGGGGTTACGGAGGATATAGCCGGATTTGTCATTCCGCTATGCGCCACAATTCATCTGTCGGGAAGCACGCTGAAGATTGTCGCTTGCGCACTGGCACTAATGATTATGCAAGGAATGCCTTTTGATTTCCCCATGTTTGCAGGATTTATCTTTATGCTGGGAATTACAATGGTAGCCGCACCTGGAGTACCGGGAGGAGCCATCATGGCTGCATTGGGGATCCTGTCTTCCATGCTGGGATTCGGAGAAAGTGAACAGGCTTTGATGATAGCACTTTACATTGCCATGGATAGTTTCGGCACTGCTTGCAATGTGACGGGCGATGGGGCTATCGCATTGATTATTGATAAGTTTTTCGGGAAGAAAAACCACCGGCCTATACAATAGAAAAAGCATTATCGAACTAAATAAGGCCAGAAAGAAAAAGATATTTTTAGAAACAGGGCAGTAACAAGTTGACATTTTTTCATTATCTTTGTTACTATAAAATAGAGAAAGGAGAAAAATCATGCGAAGAACCGAAATTGTAGATATGATACGCAGTATCCTCCACAAAGTAGCACCAAATGCCCAAATCATACTTTATGGATCGGAAGCTCGCGGAGAGGCTCGCCCAGACAGTGATATCGATCTGCTTATTCTTGTAGACGAGCCACAGCTTACTCCAGAATACGAGCAGGAAATTATCCGTCCGCTTTATGAACTGGAAGTAAAATCGGGAGTTATTATCAGCCCAATGATTATGCTGCGCAGATTATGGGAGAACCGTCCCTTTCAGACTCCGTTTTCGCTGAACGTAATGAATGAAGGGATAGTGTTATGAAGCAGGAACTATCCCCCGAGCACCGCGTTGCCTTGATTCAATACCGTTTTGAACGAGCGTATAAGACTTTGGAAGAAGCTGACTATATGCGTGTGGGAAATTATTTTAACGCCGCCATCAACCGCCTTTATTATGCCTGCTTTTATGCATCCATCGGTTTGTTAAATAGCTAAGGGAATCGAGGCAGGCACCCACAATGGAGTAAAAATAATGTTGTCCTATCACTTTGTGCGCACAGGAGTACTGAGTCTGGAACATGGCAGCACATTCAGCAACTTGTTTGACAAACGGCACAGTGGAGACTACGAAAACTTTGCCTATTGCGATGCCGCATTGGTAGATTATCTCAGACCACGTGCCGAAGCTTTCATCAAATCGGTAGAAAGTCTGGCTCAAGAATAAATGGATCGCTCCCAAACAAAAACAAACATATTCTTTCTGCCCTTCCATCGTCTTCATCCTGCCATTACGCTATCTCCAAGAGGAGGTAACGCAATGCAGAATAACAAACAAAAAAGGAAAACATGAGCTAGAATACAGGCATCTGCCAAATGAATCCCACTGACACACGATGGGTACTGAAATTGTCCTCACCCAATGCCTTCGCACGATCGGTATATTTATAGGAACGCCCCACGTATGCCAGGAAGAAGTGCAGATTGCTCTCCATCGGATAAAATTCTATTCCTCCTGCATATCCCCATGCCGTGCGATATTTACCTTTTTCCACTTCATCGCTTGCCTTATAAACGGAAGCCGTTTCATACATTCCTTTTGCAAACAAGTTCCACTTCGGGGCAAAACGATAATTCACATGCAACACATAGGACATATATTCGGCATTAAAAGCATTGTGTGCCTGATTATCAGTTCCTACTATACTAGTTATAATCCCTTTACGGTCTACCCCTTCACGAGAATACATCCAGTCAAAATAGGCGTGCCATTTAGGGCTGAAATTAAATTCATTACCCAAAGCATAATAATACATCTTCTCGCCTTTCGTTTCGTTCATGACAGAGGCAGACCAACGGGTTTTGAAAACATCCAGAAAATTACCATTCCAGTTCAAGGTATAAACCAACGGCAGTTTGGTACGTTCCAAATCCCCGTACATCTCCTCGGACGGCCCGTTCAGGCTGTTCAATACCTGAAATTGTATCTGCTGATAAGGATTATAGTTGTATGCCACATTCAAACCGGTCATGAAGTTACTCATGTGCTCTATCATGTCACTATATTCGTAAATATCAATCGGATTCAAATCAAATTCTATACCACCATACGAGGCACATTGCTTTCCGGCAAAAAATGAGAACTTATTTAATTTGATGCCTACTCCCGCCCAATCTATGCTGGTAGGTACATTATCTATATTGCCGGAACCATCGTTACCCCGATTCAGACGCTGACGGTAACGATAGCTCAACCAGTCATTGATATCTCCCTTCATCTCGATACGGAGTTGCTTCATTTCGAATGCGCCCCGATCAAATCCGGAGTCGTTCCATTTCATATTGAAATCACCGTGCATATTAAGATAGAGATTGAACTTGTCCGTTTTCTTCTTGATACCGGTGACTTCTTCAAACAGGCTTTTGTCACCGGCCATGAAATCACTTCCGGAAGATTGGGCATATAAAGGGTAAGTGCCTGAGACAGCAAGGGCTGTCAGGCATACTAACATTATTCTTTTCATAAGTCAAAGTTTTAGGTTGTAATGTATTCTCTTTTTCTTTTATGCGCACAAAAGAAAAAGAGATAAAAAGAAAAAGTGCCGGATGGACTAGTATACGTTGAAGTATTCCTGAATTTTCTTCCAGTCTTTTGTCTTAGTCAACGCCAGCATCAACAACACACGTGCCTTCTGAGGGTTCAACTCCTGTGAGGCCACAAATTGGTATTTATTATCATCCACCTCAGCATCCAATGTAGTCGGTCCGGTAGGAACACGGCTGGAACGCACTACCAAAATACCTTGTTGACGGGCCTTTTCCAACATCGGAAACAAATTCTGATGAATGTTGCCATTCCCCACACCGGCATGAACAATACCCTGATACCCATTATTCAAGAAAGGAGTCATGATATCAGCTTCTACATTGGAATAACTGTAAACGATACCTACTTTCGGCAACTTGTCAAGGTGGGTTACATCAAAATCGGAACCGGTGGTATGGCGTTTCAAAGATTCCATATTATAGAAAACCTTACCATTCAATACATATCCCAACGCACCGGAGTTAGGGGACTGGAAAGTCTGTACATCCACCGTATTGGTCTTCATGGCTCCGTGAGCTCCCAAAATCAAACCATTCATAGCAATTACGACACCTTTTCCCCGTGATTCCCTGGCGGCGGCAGTGACTACTGCATTATACAAGTTCAGCGGTCCGTCCGCACTCATGGCCGTAGAGGGGCGCATGGCTCCTACCAATACAACAGGCTTGTCACTCTTCACAGTCAAGTTCAGGAAAAAGGCGGTTTCTTCCATCGTGTCAGTCCCGTGGGTAATCACGATACCGTCCACATCTCCACGGCTGAAAAGCTCGTTGATACGCTTGGCCAACGTCAGCCATACGGCATCATTCATGTCCTGAGAGCCGATTTTTACAATCTGTTCCCCGGTCACATTGGCTATTTTGTTCACTTCGGGAACCGCTTCCAGCAATGTGCTGATAGCCACCTGTCCGGCAGTATAATTTGTTTTAGTAGCCGAAGCGCCTGTTCCGGCAATAGTCCCTCCTGTAGCCAATATATGGATATTAGGCTTTTGGGCGACAGCAGCCAATGTGGTACATACCAGCATTGCCGCCATAAGGCTGAGTTTTCTTAATCCGTTCATAATCTTTTCAAGTTTAGGTTTTATTACTATAATAATTATTTGGAAATTTTGTTCACATACAGAGGAAGAAGATGCGCCGATGATATATATGTACACATCGAATCATTATAAATGTTACAGGCAGAAGATTATTCATGTTACAGATGAAAGATTACTCATCTTCAAGCCTGACCGCACCTATCCCTTTCCTTTCTAGAATACCTGTATCAGCAGCAGGCCTACCACAATAGAAACAAGGGTAGCCACCATTCCGGGCATCATAAACGAATGGTTCAGAATCCATTTTCCAATACCCGTTGTTCCTGTACGGTCAAAGTTGATGGCTGCCACCACCGTAGGATAATTAGGGATAAAGAAATATCCGTTGACGGCAGGGAACAAAGCAATCAGCATCATCGGAGAAATACCCAGTGCTATTCCTAACGGTACAATAGCACGCACCGTAGCAGCCTGGCTATAAAGTAAAATAGACATGACAAACAATGCCAGACCGAACAGCCAGGGCATTTGACGCACAATCCCTTCAATAGAACCTGTCAGTTCCGTAATGTTTCCATTGATGAACGTATCCCCCATCCATGCAATACCAAAAATAGCGATTACCGCCTGCATTCCGGCAGGAAACACGCTGCCTTGTGTAGCCTTGATTCCATCCGTACGTGAAATGATAAGAATAATAGCTGCCGCACACAACATCAAGATCTCAATAATAGAAGGCATATCCAAAGCCGCACCGTTAAACACAGGACGCATAGCAGGGATAGAGCCGAATAATACAATCAGCAGTGTGGCAGCAATAAAGATAATCACCGAGATGCGAGCGTGAAACATATTCTTCACATCGTTCAGTTCCACATGTTTTGTATCAATCATTCCGGCTTCCAGACGGCGCAGGTATTCAGGATCTTCCAACAACTCCTTGCCGACCTTTTTTGAAAGGAAAGCACCAACCAGCACACCGATTAATGTAGCAGGAATGGTAATCTTCAGAATATCAAACAAAGTAATGTCAAATCCTGTCAGCAGGCCCAGCAACGCTACGGTAGCGGCAGAGATAGGGCTGGCGGTAATAGCCTGTTGCGAGGCGATAACGGCAATGCCTAAAGGACGCTCAGGACGAATTTTAGTTTCCGTAGCTACCTCGGCTATGACAGGAAGTACAGAGTAGGCCACATGCCCTGTACCTGCGACAAAAGTAAACAGATAAGTAACCAACGGGCTCAGGATAGTCACCTGCGAAGGGTTACGGCGCAACAGCCGTTCCGCCAACTTCACCATATAGTCCAGTCCGCCGGCAGCCTGCATACAAGAGGCGGCAGAGATAACGGCGACAATCATCAACATCACATCAATAGGGGGAGCGGTAGGCTGAAGTCCGAAGACAAAAGTCAATATGGCAAGGCCTACACCTCCCATCACTCCCAATCCGATACCTCCCAAACGGGCACCTACAATAATAGCGACAAGTACAAATAGCAGTTGTAATAACATGGTTTTTATCCGTTTATAAATATACAATTTTAATTCCGAGAACAAAGATAGACCATTTCTGTTCTACAAACCTTAAAATTTCTAAGAATTTTTCCTTTTTCAAAAAACGATATAACTATGAACAGAATTTCTTCTCTTTTCGGTATTCAGTATCCCATTATTCAGGGAGGTATGGTGTGGTGTAGCGGCTGGAAACTTGCTTCGGCTGTCAGTAATGCCGGTGGTCTGGGACTGATAGGCTCCGGTTCGATGTATCCCGACGTTTTGCGTGAACATATTCGTAAATGCCGGGCGGCTACCGACAAACCTTTCGGGGTAAATATTCCGTTGATGTACCCACAGATAGAGGAAATCATGAACATCGTGGTGGAGGAAGGCGTCAAAATCGTATTTACCTCCGCCGGAAATCCGAAAACGTGGACCGGATGGTTGAAGGAGCGTGGAATAACAGTTGTTCATGTCGTTTCATCTTCTCGTTTTGCTGTGAAATGTGAAGAAGCCGGGGTGGATGCAGTAGTAGCTGAAGGTTTCGAAGCCGGAGGGCATAATGGACGGGAGGAAACAACGACTTTCTGTTTGATTCCTGCTGTGCGTGAGGCTACCACATTGCCTTTGATAGCAGCCGGAGGCATTGGTACGGGAGAGGCGATTTTTGCCCTGATGGCGTTGGGAGCCGAAGGAGTTCAGATGGGCACCCGTTTTGCTTTGACGGATGAAAGTTCGGCAAGCGACATTTTTAAAGAGTATTGCTTGCGGCTGAACGAAGGCGATACCAAATTATTGCTCAAAAAACTCGCACCGACCCGGCTTGTGACCAATTCGTTTCGTGATAGGGTAGAGGCCGCTGAAGG